>OGLC01000017.1_pt1 | contig 137631 bp, 127 predicted proteins | sample 1572751 | NCBI WGS metagenome assembly OGLC01 (sample SAMEA2581897, study PRJEB24529) | metagenome | biome: Human gut stool | place: China | collected 2011
CAGATTTTTTTTTCAACCAATCCACCTGCATGGTGAGCTGGCCAACTTTTTTCGCATATTCAGCTTTTTCCTTGCGTTCTAAAGCGAGTTTTTCTTTCAGATTATCCTCTCGTGTGTCATTAAAAACCACGGATGCTTTATCGAGGAACTCCTTCTTCCAGTTGCGGAGAAGATTCGGCTGAATATTGTTTTCGGTTGCGATTGTATTTAAGTCTTTTTCTCCTTTGAGCAGTTCAATCACTAATTCTGATTTGAATTTGGCAGAGAAATTTCTTCTTGTTCGAGACATAATAATAATCCTTCTTTCTGTAGTGTTTACAGTATATCAGATTCATTAAGAAATGTCTCTTGAAGTGTCTTAAATTACGATACCATTATACAAAATTTTAAGATAATGCACTATCAACACACTCTTAAGTTTGCTTCTAAGTCTTATTTCCATAACTTTAGGGTTAACCATACGCAAGACCAATCACTCTCGGACAATACTCATGATTTTCGGTAAAAAACGTAAAAGAAATAAGAACAATTAACAAAATGTATAATAACAATCAATAGCGACTAATGATTTTCATGTAAAAGGACACCAAACTATACGGTGTCCTTTTCAAATTCTTACGTCATATCAAGGCTCATTCAATCGTGGTAAATTCGTGGTAAAATGAGTGCTTTCCTATATTTCAAAATGCTTGAAAGTATAGTGTTTATGCGGATAATCAAAAATCAGATATAAAATTTCAAATAAACTTTTCTAACTAATCTTACATATTATATTTTTTTATTAATATATATTTTGCAAAATTGAAACACCCTAAAATCGATATAAAAGATAGTAAATAGGAACATATAGCACCTATTTGAACCATTTTTTCTTCACCCAAACTAGAACTTAAAATCTTAGCAGCAAAGATACCACATATTCCCAATAGCAAAAAGCACCATCCCCCTGCCATTTTTTTTACCGGAACGGCTTCATATGTATTTTTTTTGATTAAGTATATAATGCTAAATAAAAATATCATTATCATAATTACATACAGAACTCCCAAAACAACTAGATATTCAACATAATATATTTGTTTTATAGTAGATAACATTAATATAGTACCAAAGATTCCGAACAATAATGAAAACCCCAGGCTCCATATGCCATATATCAAAAAAATTTTTCTTCCTTCTATATCTTTAGAAGAAAATGTTGAAATTATAAAAGTTCCAACTAAAAGAGCACATATAATTTGTCCTATTTTAAAATCCTCACTTAAAACAAACATAAATATTGAAAAAAATAAAATCAATACATCCATTTTATATATTTGCTTTCTCTCTATTTTATTTTCTATTCCATATAATAAAAAATTTTTTAATTTTTCATTCATAACTTTTCTCCTATCATTTAAAAAAACTATTTACTTTATCCTTAATAGTATCTCGCAATGTTTTTCCTTTATATTTGAATACATCTGTCAATCCATAAAGAAATATTCCTGCCACAAATCCACCTACCGCTCCAACAACATTTCCAATTCCAGGTACAATAGAGCCTGCTAAACTTCCTATTGCTGATCCCGCTCCTGCTGCTGCCCACATCGAGCCGCCGGAAATTGCTACATCAACAGTCGCATCTAACATTATTTCTTTCCATGTAGATTTTTTCTCAACATTCTCTTTTATTCCAACTACTGTGTCAATTGCAACTCCTAAATATGAAAACGCTTTTGTTCCTTTACTCAATATTCCTGTTTTCTCTACCGTAGAATATCCTAACTTTATATCATTTCCCGTACTTCCAAACATTTTAACGACATCATCTAATTGCTTAGATATTTGCTGATTCCACACTCCAACTCCTATATTATTAGGACGAGGTGAATTTTTAATTGCCCTCATTAAACTACTTCCAATTGCTGTAAAAGTAACATCCGTTCCATCCACTATCGTTCCATACATATTACCATTTAAAGTATTCTCTATTATTTTTAATATATCATTATCTGTAGCACATTCTTCATTACATCCTGTCGGATCAAAATATAAAAATGGATTATTTATACAGTATTTATATTTATTTATTGTTTGAGGTCTATCAATAATACCAGCAATTATGTCTTGCTCTGCAAACCTGCCATTCTCTTCCAGATATTCCCTTGCCTGGGCATAGTAGGTTCCTGACACACTATCCCTCTGGTAGCCCGTATAGCCAAACGGCTGTATCTCCCCCTGGTTCTGATACAGGTCTTCCCCAAAGGCTCCGTATCCATAGCTCTCTTTGATTCTTCCGGCGCTGTCTTCAATCCTCAGCGGGCTTCCCAATTCGTCCTGAAGGTAATAGTTTCTTTCCCCATTCTCCTCATACGCTGCCACGTTCCCATCCCAGAAGTATCTCTGGTTTCGGCTTTCTTCTGTCCGCTCCAGAAGGTTATGGTACTGTCTGGTTAAATCCAGGGTATAAGTAATCTGACGGCTGTTCCCGATCTCCATGCCGACTCTTCTCTGCGGGTCCAGCTTCTCCAGTTTTTCTTTTGGAAGGACACCCTCCTGCTTTCCTACCCGGTGTCCCAGTCCGTTATACTGGTATCTTGCCTGTTTGCCTGCCGCATCCACCGCTTCTTCCAGACGGTTCATTGCTCCATAGACATACTGCTTCTTCCATGCCCCGTTTTCAAGAATAGCGGTTAAGTTTCCTCTCTTATCATAACCGTACTCTTTGCGGATTTCCCCCTGTCTTTCGCTTACCATCTGGTTCAAGGCATTATACTGATAAGAGGTTTGTTCCCCGCTTTCTTCTTTCCATGTACGGTTTCCAAAGGCATCATAACCATACCGTGTCTGGATCTCTCCGTCCTTTTGGATTTCTGACAGCCTGCCCAGGGCATCATACCCATAACGGTACTGTCCGCTCTCACGCTCCAGCCCTCTTCTTTCCTTGGTGATTCCGGTCTTATTTCCCAAAAGGTCATACAGATAGGTGTAGCGGTCAAGAATACCCTCTTTGTCTTGATGCACCAGTTCTGTCAGCTGGTCCTTTCTGTCATAACGGTAGGTAGTCTTTGTTCCATTCGGGAACTGCTTTTCACACAGTCTTCCCACCGGATCATATCCATAGGTGATGATGCTGTCCCCTTCCTTTAATTCTGAAAGACGGAACTGCTCATCATATCCGTAGAATACTGTCGTTCCATCCGGATAGGTAATGCTTCTTCTCTCTCCTGCTTTTCCATAGGTATAGGATACTTCCCTTCCATCCGGGTACTGCACCTTTTCTGCCCTGCCCAGTGCATCCGGGGTGATCCTTGTGCTTCCCAGCCAGTCCTGTATCTCAATCAGCTGCCGGAGCGGATTATAGGACAGTTTCACTTCCTTTCCGTCTGCATACTGGATACCGGATAAGTCTCCCTGTTTTGTATAAGCATACTTGGTCAGATACCCTTCCTTATCCAGTTTTCCAAGGAGCTGTCCTTTTTTATCATAGGTGTAGGTTTCCTTCTGTCCCAGTGCATCGACAGTTTCTGTGACCTGTCCCCGCAGGTCTCTGGTATAACGGGTGATCTGACACTGCCGGTTTCTTCCATTCTGTCTCTCTGCTTCCAAAAGTTCTGCATCCATACCGGATACTTCTGTATCATCCTTTAGGCTTCCCTCTACGCCATACTGGCGGATCTCAATGAGACGGTCACAGACATCGTATTGATATTCCGTTTCATTTCCAAGGGCATCCGTCACCTTCGCAAGCTGCCCGCTTAAGGTATAGGCATACCGGGTCGTATTCCCTTCCCCGTCGGTCATGGAAGTCACGTTTCCAAGGGCATCGTAGGTATAGGATTTCCTCTCCCCTTCACTTCCCGTGATCTCTACGATACGGTCCATGCTGTCATATCCATAACGCAGCACAAACCCGGTGGCAAGGGTATGGGTTTCCAGATTTCCGTTGGCATCATAGGTAAAGGCTTCCTCTGTCCCATCTGCGTATCGGATTTTTTCCAATAATCCGCCTTTTTGATACCGGTAACAGGTAATCCGCCCTGCCTCATCGGTAATGCTTTCCACATCTCCCAGTGGCGTATACGCATAACTGCGGCTTTCCCCCAGCTGGTTGGTTTCCTTTATCAGATTTCCGTTTCCGTCGTATTCCATGGATACCGTATTTCCAAGGGCATCCTCCGCCTCGATGAGATTTCCTTCCCCATCATACCGATAGGCATAGTGGAGTCCTTCTTCCCCGTTGACTTCCACCACTCTTCCAAGGGCATCATAAACAAACGTGGTCTTTGCCCCGTTTTCATCTTCCTCCCCAATCCGGTTTCCATTGGCATCGTAGGTATAACGTACCACTGCCCCGTCTGCGTATTTGATCCGGGATAACAGGTTCTCTTCGTTATAAAGATAGGTCGTCCTTGCCCCATCCGGTGTTGTCACTCTGGCAAGGTTCCACATGCTGTCATAGGTCAGGAGGGTTTCCCTTCCCTCTTTATCAATGACCTTGCTTGGGCGGTTTAAGACATTATATTCCCTTCGGATGCTTTCCCCGTCAAAGTCCGTTACCTTTGTTACTTTTCCGCTTTTTTATCCGAATAAGTACTGCTTCTTCTTTATCCTAATCTTCCACATTATTTATCAATCACATTACAGATATTTTTTCATCCTTTAATCTCATTAGCAAAACTTCTACATTTTCATTATATCTGTCTATTTTTATTGGTTTTTCTCCTTTTACATAAATAATTATGTACTCCTTTTCTATTATACTTTTGTGTTGCTCAACCTTTGTAATCTCTTTAAATTCAACTGTCCGCATTTTCTTTAGAAAATCTTTCTTATAAAGTTTGTCTTGTACTTCCAGTTGATCATACCAATAGACACCGCTGTAATAAAGCAACAGTAAATCTATCACTCCCAGCAACAGATACATCCAAATTTTCCCATCTCGAGTCAAAAATAATACAATTGTAAAAAAAGTATAAATGCAGAAACCTATGATAGGCAATATTTTCCGGATAATCATTGGCTCTACGATGCAGTGCTCTTTCGTAGATGGAATCAATTCTTCTTCATCTATCCCCCTTTTTTTCAAAATAATTAGTAAATCATAAACATCTCCTTCTGCATCCATTTCATACTGGAATATCTTTTTCTCCCCCTGATAAAAGCGATATTGATTTCTTCTCTTTCCTACGCATCTTGTAATATCTTCAATTCTATATTTCCTTGTAATTCCTAATGCAGAACGGTAGATAATCTCTTGTGTGTCATATTCTATCTTCCATATGTATCCATATAATGTCAGAACAATTCCTAATACTGTAAATCCTATAGATACCAACAAACAAATCAACATAAAATAACAATTTTCTATCTGTTGTACAAATTCCCATTTGAAGATCTGACTTAAAATAAAAGCAATAGTTGTACAACCAAAAAATATTCCGCATGGTAATCCTACTTTCAAGATGCTGGGTGCTGTAATTATATATTTTTTTGTCTGCTTTCTGGATTTCTGCTTTTTTGTTACCTCAACGTCTTTCTGTTCCTTATATTTTTTCATAGCGTATTCAGCTATTCTTATGGATAAAAGAATGCTGATTACTGGTACAAGTTCTTTAATATTCATAGCTGGTCTCCTATCCCATTACTCCACAAATTTCTAACGTTTCTTCACCATCTTTATCGACCTTAATATTGTTGCTTAATATCGACATTATCCAATCATCACTGTTTTCTATTGGCAAAAAATCTTTTAACATATCTTTAATATATCCTTTTATATTTGCATGCCCTTTAATTACATATATGTCAGTTTCATACTCCAGCTGATTAGCAAGTAGTTCTTTACTATTTCCAACTATTGATGATTGAGCGTATTTTTTTAATAATTCTTTGTGTTTTAAGGCATACGAACTATCAACTCTTCGTCTGAGTCCGCTTGGAGTCTTCCCACTTGCTTTTATTTCATCTAATACTTTTTTTCTCGCATCTCTTGTCTTTGCATTTGCAGATATTTCCTGAGCAGTCGGTGTTTTTCCTGCCTTAGCATTTCGTATACTGGTAAATTTATATGCAATCCCACCAACAACACCACTAACCATCGCATCTTCTGCCACCTGTCCTATATCTATTTCCCCACTTTCTCCATACTGCTTCAACACACTGTTAATTCCTCCTCCAACTCCAGCCGATAATCCTACAGCTACTGTTCCTACACCCGGAATCGCACTTACTCCTGCAACAATTCCGCCTTCAATAGCACTTCCAAAAAAAGAACCAACATTAAATTTTTTCTGTTTTCCTCTCGCAATATTTATCCCTTGCGATATTAAATTTATTCCTGCTCCTACACCTGCTCCAATAGCTGCTGTAGCCGTACTCTTTCCAGACTTCTCTATGCTTTTCGCTCACCATCTGGTTGAGGATATTGTACTGGTACGAAGTCCTTTCGCCATTTTCTTCTTTCCATGTACGGTTTCCAAAGGCATCATATCCATACGCTGTCTGTATCTGTCCGTCCTTTTGGATTTCTGACAGTCTGCCCAATGCATCATACCCATAGCTGATGATCCGGCCTCCCTCTTTTAGTTCGGAAAGTCGTATCTGCTCATCATAGCCATAGTGCACGGTTTTTCCATCTGTATACAATTACATTCCTTCAGGATATATGATATTTTTCCCTTCTTTTTCCATTCGTTTCATAAAGTTAGAAAAATGCTCACACATTCCATCTACAAAAAAGGCTTTTTTCTTTCCCCCTTCCACATATATTTTCATTCCTCCTCTAGTCACTTTCCCATAACTAATATCAGAAAATTTCCAATGACGTTTAAAAATAAATGCTTTCACCACAGTAATATCATCACCATCTACAATGATATCCCATACCCCTTTTATAGGAGCTACCATGAGTAAAAAACCCGGAATTATTACAACTAATATAAAAATCACCATAATTGGTAATGGGATGTCCTGATTTTCTACTTGAGCAAAAACCAAGGCACCAATGACTATTATCATTACTATAGTTCCCAATCCTGCAAAATCTAGTGGAGCTCGTACGACAAATTTTTTCAATGCTCCTGTTTTTTTCCTACTTTTTTTTGCTAATAAGTCCATTATTCCCGTTACAATAAATGCTACAATAAGAATTCTTAAAAAAAGCATACTCTTTCCTCCTACTATTCTAGGCATAATACAGCTTCTAGTTCCTCGTTTGTAATAGTTTTTAGCATTTTATCTAAAATTTGGTTGGTATAATTTTTTATTTCATTTGTTTCCGTTACCCATTCCTCCCCTTGATTATAAATATCATTTAATATACGTTTAAGTTCCTCTTTTATATTTATTCCTGGCATATAACTTGATTGTAAATCTGTAACTTTATCAATTACTTGCTGTGATTTTGTTCCAATACCGGTTTCCTGCATTTGCCTTCTCGCTTCACGCTGCATCCTTTTTGGATTTCTCTTTATATCCTTTACAACAGCATCAACAGCCGGACTGAATTTCAAACTGGCATAATGTTTTTGGATATATTCCTGCACCTCATAATCTTTTGGTTCTGCACCAAATGTTACTTTTGCTACAGACAACTTACCGTCCTCGATACGCTCAAATACGCCTATCCAGAATGGTTCTTCAAAATACACCGTCAGTTTTCCATTTACTTTGTCCATAAGAATCCCTCCCAAAATAATTGTTGAACAAAGAATGGACAACCCGGAGGGGCAGGTTACTTACCCTATTTACATAGGACGGCTGGGCTACCTACCAGCTCTAGTACATTGCTGAATGTACATTGCGTTTTTATCTTTGTATTTATAATCAAGCCATATGGCGCGATTAACTTAGAATGTCAAACAACGATTTATCCAATTAAGACAACTGAAATTTTATTCTTTGTCGTTCAAAAGATTATTTACTCTTTCAACTGGAAATCTGTCTTCAATGTCAATTATTTCAAACAAATTTAGGGGTAATTCCTTCTCTCCAATCAGAGTAAGATATTCATTAACAGCTCTGCGGTCAATCATAATTTTCCCATGACCGGCCCAATGACGATTGCTCTCTCTCTTTTTCAAGCCAGAAATCCAATATTCATCGCCGTTTTCAATATCTACATAGTTAGAATAACCACCATTATATTTTTGAAAAGCATGGTCATTAAAGTAAATGGTTTTCTTGGTTTTTGAAGTTTTCACATATCCAATCCATGCTGGACCATCATCAGAATATCCTGTTTTTAGTTCAATATACATTAAATCTTTAATCATTTATATCACTCCTAAATCACGATTTATCATCCCACTTTATTTCTTCTATTCGACTGTCCATTTCTTGTTTCTCTGTCATTTTTTCCTGTTCATCAACGATATCGTAGCCCATATCAAGCATATCTAAAACTTTCGAATCTCTGACAGTTCCATCCATTGGAACTGCCAGCCAGTGTTTCTGATTCATGTACTTTGCCGGAGCAAGGTGATACATTTCGATATAATTGCTTATCATATCTGACTCTGCCTGAACTTCCATGATTGACATTACAGATTCGTCTGATTGATAAAAAATAGCATAGGGAATGTTATTTCTCTGGTTTTTAAAGATTGTGATCTGCTTTCCATTTTGTGTGATTCTCTCCGGGGTGGCTGGATATTGCTTTTTGATGTATTCAAATAATTCTTGTTGATTCATGAGAGGATTCCTTCTTTTTCACTAGTTCTTCTCTTTATTTTGTCGCAATTTTCCCCAGATTACAAGTATAATTTTTTATCTCTCCAATTCCATCAATTTATCACCCCATATCCCATGATGGAGGCATAATCCATCGCATAGTTTCTCTGCCGTACCTGATCACTGGAGTTTCCTTCCACTGTGTAGACTCTTCCACCTTCGCATTTCTCTACAATTCCCACATGGTCCGAGTTTCCATCATGATCCCAGTCGAAAAAGATGATCATTCCGGCTGTCGGGGTTGTTCCACCACTCTGCCACTTATTCTTTCCCTGAAACCAGGACACTCCGTCACTGCACAATGAGAACTTGGGAACATTCCCACTTGCTATCAGACCGCTTTTGTCCGCACACCAGCTCACAAAACAAGCACACCATTCTACCCGGCTGTCAAATCCATACCAGCTCCAGAACTTCTGACCGCCACTGTTTCCAAATTGCCCCATTGCAACCGATACGATCTGCTGATTTCCAAACAAACCAGCAAACAGGCTGCCACCGGAATAATACCGCATCACATGGGGAACGTATTGGGGATCTCCGTAACTGCTCCATCCATGCGAAGCTGCCTGTTGCTGTGAAAACTGCAGGGCATTGGCTTCTGTATAACCGCCTCTTTGCAATGCCCATCCTATGTATCCATTTCCATAGTTATATCCCTGCCATGCAAGTTTCAGCTTGTCCAGATCCTGTGGGGTGCTGCATCCTGCCTGACTGATGCAGTCTGCGAATGTCTTGACTCCTACTTCGATGGAATAATCCGGCTCTGTAATGGAGCCGGGACTGTGTGGAAATCTGGTATTGTATGGACTCTCCGAACACTGCATCGGGTCTGTCCCCCTTCCCCCGGATTCCTGCATCATGATAGCCTGAAGCGCAGATACATATTCCGGGATACCGTACTGGGAGGCATAGCGCTGGATGACGGAAGTATACGCAAGCACTTCCTCACTTAAGGATTCGGAACTTTCCGAACCACTGCTAAACGCTGCCCCGGCAATGATTCCGGCAATCAGGATAAACACTACAAGAAATGCCATCCCTCCTGCGGCAAACCATTTTCCCATTTCTCCCAGGGCGGCTGTTGCTTTTTGTATGGCTGCTGTAATCCTCTGCATAGAAAGCTTTGCCCCTTTTCCGGTCATCTGAAGGACTGCTTCTCCCCTTTCTGCTGATGCTACTGCGGATTTTCTTGCCATCTGGACTGCTCTTGCTTTCTGCATCGCCTGTGCACCTTTTTCTACCTGCCATTTCTGCATGGATGCCTGTGTTTTTATTTTCTCCTGAGACAGCCCGGATACTTTTACCACTCTCGGTGCTGCTTTTACCTGTCGTTTACTGTTCTCCTTGGCAAGTGCTGTCTGTTCCGGTTTCACCTTAATTAATGTCTTTCCGCTTTCTGCCCCCTGCTCCATTGCTTCTTCGGCAGCTTTCACTTCTTTCTGTCTGCTTTTTCTTTCCTTTATCTTCCGATAAGTCACTCCGGCAAGTTTTTTTCCACCTTGATATGTTCTTTTCCCTACCGTTTTTCCTGCCACACTCGCCGCCCTGTACTGTACAGATTCTATTTTTTCAGCACCATACTGTGTCAGGGATTCTGATTGGTTGCCAGTTTTTCCCGGTAGTTCCCTTGGCTTTTCTTTTGCCTCCAGTACCGTCTGGCGAACCAGCTCTTTCGGAAGCCGGGCAGCCGGATTACGAATCTTCGGATTCTTATCCCTTACCCGTTCCTTGATATCTCTCATCCGGTCACCCTCTTTCCGTATCTTTTATCTCATCGGGCTGTGTCCCTGTGTTTCTTCTTTTCCTGCTGTTTCTGTAACTGTTCTACTTTTCGGATGGCTTCATTTACTAGTGGATGCTCATTGTAGTATGGCACAAGCTCCAACAATTCCCTGTCTTTCGCAGATAGTGGCAACGGATATTCCAGATCCGAGTAAAAAGAGTCTGGATCATGGATGGAAAATTCAATTGCCGGACACATATTGGCAGATGTTCTACAATACTTCTGGTACTTTTTATATGCCTCTTCCAGCGTTTTGCATTTTGTATATTCTCCAAAGTCATGGAACTCCCCACACTCTGCAGCATAAAAAGTGATCGTTACTTCTTCTTTCTTCATTATGATTCTCCCGGTTTCGTTGTCATTAATTTATAAAGTTCTGTATTCTTTGGAAACGTATTCTCAAATGGTACGATATTTCCAGAGCAACGGATTAGGCCACTACCAACCGATACATTTGTAATATAAGACAGTTGGTTTTCGGAAATATTCAAAAGAGCTGCCAGTTCTTCCCTGTCTGTACTTGCCTGATTCAACAGGATCAGGAATTCACTGTTGGCGAGCATAAGTCTTGCAGTGTCCGATTTCAGAAGTTCCTCAACATTTTGGGTTAAACCTGTCACGAATCCATTGTATTTTCTGATTCTCTTGTACAGTCGGTAGAAGAAATTTGCACTGTATTCATAACGGAATAACAGATAAAACTCATCCGCAAAAATCCATGTGGTTTTCCCTTCTTTCCAGTTCTGGATCACCCGGTTGAAAATGCTGTCTAAGGTAACCAGCATTCCAAGCGGCATCAGCTGTTCCCCTAGTTCCCGGATATCATAATCCATGATCCGATTCTTCTTGTTCACATTGGTCGGCTGTGCAAAGGTGTTCAGGCTTCCATTAATAAAAAGTTCGGATGATAATGCCAGTCCTCTTGCCTCTTCTTCCGGCTGTAACATCAGCTGTCGGTACATATCTTTCAATGTCGGAACTTCTCCGGTATAACCACTTCGGATATAATCCCGGTACACATCTGCAGCACAGCGGTCCAGAATCGACTTTTCTTTTGCCGACAGATTTCCTGCTCCAACCAACTGCTCGAACACAGACAGGATAAACTCCGATTTTTCAATCAGTGGATTCTTTTCATTGCCGTAGGCTGCGTCCATATCCATTGCATTCAGATGATTGTCTGATGTCGCAGATACTTTTACAACCTGTCCGCCCAGAGCCTCTACTAATTTTGTAAATTCGGACTCCGGATCAAGAATCAGGATATCGTCATCGGTACTCAATGCCAGATGCACAATCTCTTCTTTTGCCGAAAAGCTCTTTCCTGACCCACTGACGCCCAACCGGAAACTGTTTCCATTCATCAGTTTCTTCCGGTCGGCTACCAGAAGGTTCTTGCTAACTGCATTCTGCCCATAATAGATACCGCCCGGCTGCAGAATTTCCTGTGTATGGAACGGAATTAAAACAGCCGTAGATTCCGTTGTCAGTGTACGCAGCGCATTAATCTTTCGCAGTCCGTAAGGAAGCACTGTATTGAGTCCGTCCACTTGCTGCCACTTTAATGTTGCCATCTGGCACAGATGCTTTCTTGCGATTGACAGAATCAGTTCCGTATCGGAATCCAGTTGCTTTTTGCTGTCTGCCAGATGTACCATTGTCAAAATCCCGAACATCATACGCTGGTCTCTGGTTGTCAGATCATCGAGCATTTCCTTGGTTTCTTTTCTCTGAAGTTCCATATCGTATGGTACGATTGCCGAGAAGTTATTATTAGCGTTCTGCCTTCTCTGCCAGTTGGTCACGTTAGTTTCCACACCAAGCAGTCGGTTCTGGATTTCCCTTACCGCTTCATCCGTAGGGACTGGCAGGATGTCAATCGACAACATCAGATTCCGGCTGAAGTCACACAACTCCGAGATCATGTCATCTTTCACATAACTGGCATAGTCCTGCATATACAGAACCCTTCCGTACCTGTCCCCGATCCGGAAATGGTCCCGTTCAAACTCCATTGAGTCTGGGCACATCCAGTCTTTGAAGCTTGTCCCCTTCTTGGCAAATTGTTTCAGGTCAAAAGGAAACGCCTGTGGGACATCTCCTTTGAAAAAGTCCCGGAAGATCTGAAGCCGGCTTTCTGCATCCAGTCCTTCTGCTGTGGATGACAGCTTTGCCAGATGTGTCACGATGTCTGTTCCGATTCGTGCAAAGTAGGTTCTCGCTTCGTCAATGGATTTTTTATGCACACTGACAGTCAGATACCGTTCCTGATAGATGCTGTTATTCGTTCCTGTAATCTTAGACAGGAGCATTTCGTTGTATTCTTCCCGATAGTGGTCCAGTCCATCTTCCTTCATTGGAAGCAGAATAGACTTTTCGAATTCTTCTTTATTGATTCTCCGGTTATTAATGGTAATTTTGGCAGAAATGCCGGAATCCAGTGAGTTTAAGAGTTCCGAATAATCCAGAAACATCTCGGTCTTATTGTCTTTACTCGCAATGTAATAATTGATATCGGTAAAACGAAATGTTTTCGAAAACTTCGTTCCCTGTTGAAAGATTCCATCCGGCCAGATCCGCTGGATAGGAATCGCCTGTTGAACGGATCTTGGAACTTTGAACCGTTCCTTGTCCATCCGCAGTGCCTGACTTAAGGTTTTAATCAAGGGCATCACTCCTTCCCTTTTGTTTCTTTCCCTGTTTTACTTCTGCTTTCCGTTCCCGTTCTTTTAAGATTTCTGCTCCATCCTTTTGGTTCTTTTCTCCCAGCGAGATGGTCTCCTGCATACAGGAATGGTAGAGATCTTCCGACTGAAACACCAGTTTTTTCGGATACAGAAGTTCTGATTTGATTACTGCCCACAAAAACTGCTCGGCCGTCATCCCATGATATTTGAAGAACCCACAGGCAGCAAACGGAGCCGCCCCGATCACACACAGCCATCCGGTGACTTCCTGCCCGGTAATGTCACGCATCCCAAAGTAGATCCCGATTGCTGTAAGGATGGCAAGAACCGAACACATGCATTGCCGCAGGTCCAGTCCCATAAACATGGATTCCTGATAGTCCCGGATTTCTTTATTCATCTTGACTTCCATAACTTATCGCTCCTTTCCTCTGTTTTGCTTTTTCACTTTCTTTGGTTTCTCTCTTGGCAGTTCGATTCCCATCATTTTGCAATGTTCTGCAACGCCCTCCGGATCAAATTCTGCAAGCCTTGCAAGGTCAAATGCCACTTTCTGATAGGTTCCATATCCAGACTTTGCTGTTTCATCTAATACTTTGCCAAGCTTATGCGCCTTAATAAAACGAATCATATCTTTGGTAAAGTCTCCGGTTATATATGCTTCATTTGGCTCTAAAAAGGAAAATGGTAAGTTGATCGTTACATCTCCAAAATCTTCCCATTCTCCCTCTTCCCTGTGGCAAAGTCCTACATATAAATTCCCATTATTCCTGTAAGAGCTTACTCGAATCGCTACTTCCTCATGTCCATATTCCCAGTCGTATCCTAACGTCTTATTTGTATCCATCTTCTTAACCTCCAAGTCCCATCATTTCTCTTACGATTCGGTCAGATGCCTTGATTGCTCCGACCAGAACCAGTAAATTAAATACCAGTTCCCCTACATAGTTCCACACGATTGTAACTGCACTCAGCCCTGTATCCCCCACTGCCGGAGGGCTTGCGGCATAGGCGGAATAGATGATACATGCCAGTGCAATGATCGCCCCTTCCAGACACACACCCACATAAGAACGGAGAAAGTTCTTTCCGATGGATTGTGTAGGTTCTCCTGCAAAAGAGGAGATCGGGATCGGGGCGATTGCGGTATACATATAGATCTTGAACATCCTGCCATACACCGTCAGGATCATGACAAACGACAGTACTGTGATCAGCAGACTGCCAAGCAGTGTCACGATCCATAACGGGATAGATTCCAGCATTCCCACACTTTCAATCTTATCTACGATCTCTGTCGGCAGTTCGGTCACGCTTCCTGCCATGCCGGAACCACTCATTACCGTGGTCACAATTCCCTGCACAATCGAAAACAGCGCCTGCATCAGCTCCATCCCATAGGTGATTGCCCCCTGCGCCAGTGCAAACCGGATAAATGCTTTTAATACGTGTTCTGGTTTCTTAATATCCGTAAAACTCCCACAGGTTTTTATGATCCCGGCTGCGAAAAACAGCACCAGCAGTCCATAAGCGATGGCTGTCAGTGCATCATTGATATTGGTCATAATGCGCCAGATGCCGCCGCCTTTAAAAGTTGCCGGATTTTCGGTAAGCAGCGTCCACAGTTCTGCCATCTTTTCACTCCATGTGGATAGTGCCGAGTTCAGATTCTGTACAATCCAGTTATCACTCAAAAATTCTCACCTCCTAGAAAATGGTTTTGAATACAGGAGCACCTTCCGGTACTCCTGCGGTTTCCTTCTATCTTTTTTCAGAGGCTTACGCCATGATCAGGTCCAGGATCTCTTTGGCGAACGTAATGATCACGCCTCCGGCCAGTGTCAGAAATCCATTTGCCCTCTGGCTTGGATCATGGCTTTTTAAGGACAGTCCTACCTGCACCACTCCAAATCCAAGCAGGATCAAGCCGATGGCACGGATCAGTGAGAAGATGAATGTAGACAGGTTATTGATCACCGACAGCGGATCTCCGGCTGCAAACACCGTGGTTGTCCCTACGGTTGCAATAAGAACCAGTGTCATATAAAACCCCATCCATTTCTTCTGCTTTCTCCCCATCGGCATCGGGGGTGTCATTTTTTCCGTTGCATTCTTTTTCGTTCTATTTTTTTCTCCTGCGAGAAGTTTCTTCAATACACATCACTCCAATCCATAAGAAAAACTGCTATTCACCAAGGATGTCCTCGGTAGAGAGCAGTTCATAATCGTCTAATCTGTTAATGTCAATGTTTAAATCGTCGTGAGCCAGTGGTGTTTTCGCATAGTCATAAGGCGATGCACCACCGTCCTCTGTGTATCTGAAATTCACATGCTTTTTTAAATCATATTTATCGTCCATGATCGGACGTTCCCCACGAATAAACAAAATCGCTTTGCGATTATCTAAAAGCCGTATTTCATCCGGTGTTAAAAGTTCCCTTCCAGTCTGCTGATAATTCACCGAATAGCTGCCGCTACGCCCTTTTGTCTGTCCGTAGGTATTGGTATCCAATGTCTCTTTTCCCAATAATTCCGAGACATACTTATGTCCTTCTTTTTCATTTCCACCCAAATATAAAAATTCATCGCAGTTGCCGATCAGACTCTCATACGAGTCTTTAAACAAGGCTTTCATCTGTGCAATGTTCTGGATGATGATACTGCAGGAAATCCCTCTGGAACGCATGGTTGCCAGAATTTTGTCAAAGTCATCCGGCAATGCTACGTTTGGCCATTCGTCCATAATGCAGTGTACCGGAATCGGAAGCCTTCCTCCGTACTTCCGGTCTGCCACATAATACAGTGTCTGAAACAGATTGCTGTAAATCATGCCGACCAGATAATTCATACTGGTGTCCGCATCTGGAATACAGCAAAACAGTGCCACTTTTTTCTCCCCGATACTGTATAAGTCCAGTTCGTCTGTACAGGTCAGATTGGCGATCTGTTTCAGATTGAACGCTGCCAGACGGACACCAACAGAAATCAAAATCGACTTCGCAGTCTTGCCGGCCGCCTGCTTGTAAATCGCATACTGCTTGACCGCAATACTCTCTGGGTCCCGCATTTCCAGTCTCTCAAACAAAATATCCAGTGGGGACTGGTAATCCTCATCATCTTCTTTTACCTGTGCACTGCCAAGCATTTCCATGATCATCGGGAAGTTCTGTTCTTCCGGTGGTGCCTCATGCAGCAAATACAGCATAAGTGCCTGTAAAAGTGCAGTCTCGGACTTTTCCCAGAACGGGTCTGAACTCTGCGCTCCCTTCGGTGTTGTGTTGCGGATCAGGTTATTGATCAGCTTCAGTACATCCTTATCATCCCGGACATACGCAAACGGGTTATAACACCAAGAAGTCTCCGGATTGATTAAATCAAAAACCCGGACTTCGTATCCATTCCGTTCCAGAACACCTCCGGTTTTACGCAAAAGTTCTGCCTTGGGATCAGTAATCACCATCGAACAGTTGCACTGCATGATATTTGGGATTGCATACGTCCGGCTCTTTCCTGCCCCGGAACCTCCGACTACCAGCACATTTAGATTTCGTTTGTGCTTATAACCGTCCAGCCCCATGCGGAAATGCTGTGTTAAAAGCAGATTCTGGGTGTACTGTTTTTCGCAGTAACGTCTGCAGATTTCGGACACATTGCCCCATTTTGCGGAGCCATGTTCCACACCTCTTCTATAATTTCTTTTTTGGGATTCATAAATACCAATGCCTAAGAAATAGGCTGCTGTGAATATCAGAATACATTGGAACGTATACGGTGTATACGTGATAAAAAACGGCTGTTCGAGTTTTTCGCTCAGCGTTTCTAAGATTTGAATAAAATTCTTATCCGGTGTAATAGCACAGGCAGTGATCGCTGCCGCCCACCAGACAAATGGCAGAAAGACAAGATACAGAACCCAGTCCTGCTTTTTTGTACTTATCTCTGCAAGTCAGATTCTCTTTTCTTGCGTGGCTTTTCTTCTGGATGTCCCTGTCCTTCTTTCTTATGAAAGGAATCCACTCCCGGTATCAGTGAGAGACTTCTGCCGTTGTCCCACTTAACACCGAGCTGGCCTGCATCATCCACATACTGCACAGTTCCTTCCAGTCCCTGCGGCATACCCGCTTCTCCGTCCATCGCATCCAGACAGATTCTTGTTCCTGCCGGATACTGTTCTCTAAGTCTTGCCACTTTTTCTCTTGAATAAATGACCAATCAACCACTCCTTTCTCTACCAGAACATGTGCCTGCTAGTATTCGGTTTTGCAACCTGAATAATAACTTTATCTATTCCATCACTGTATCTTCCGGCTGCAAGATATTTACTTCTGAGTCTGTTCAGTGCCTTACGGATCTGCCTTTGTTCCCCGGCTGTAATCTGCAGTCGTTTCTGGGCGAGGTCGTATTCACTTACTTTTTTCAGAAGAGCTTTCGTTTCTTCCAAACATTCATCCTGCTCACTCTGTGTCTGCAGCTCATCATTCAGTGCCACCACGAACATATTTTTCATAATGTTATCCATCTTCAAATAGTATTTTGTCATCTGGCTGACCTCCTTTTTTATTACACCAACCATATCACAAGACCTCAGTAATAGCTACTCCAACCGTCCAACTTTTTCACTTTTATCGTTCCGGCTGGCTCTTTGTTTTTTTCTCTTTCCCGGACGGCTTTTCTGTTTTGGATTCCGGTGTTTTGATCGGATCTGCAATGGCAAATTCATCGGTTGTAAACTCCTGTTCCTTCGCCCCGAAATTACGCTCCACATGGTTTCGGATGGTGTAAGAAGCCTGACGGATATCATTTAAGAAGTTTCGAAGTTCCTGCGGATCTTTCTTTCCATATTCCTGCATCTGTGCAATACGCTCCAGATTGAATCCGGATACATCGATCCCATAACGTCTGGCTATCACATAGGCTGTACAATACGCCTGTGCATTCACTTTTTGTCTGCTGTAAGTTCCGGTATGCTGGTCCATCGCTGCACATGCCAGTTCCCGGTTCAGTGCATGGAAGGTCGTCACTTCACTCATCCCATTTCGGATAAAGACAGTCCGGTATCTGGAATTGTACTGTGCCTGAATTCCTTCCGGCAGGGTATCTTCAATCTGCACACGTACCGGCTGATCTTTTAAGACCGCCTCGATCAGTTCCGGCAGAGTTCGCTGTGGTCGTTCTTCCAATGGTTTCCCGGTCATCTGGCTAATATCAAATCCTTTTCCAATCGTATATCCCCTTCTGGTTTCCCCATCCTTTTCATATTCGGTGGAGATCATATAAGTCATGCCATGCTCCCCGGCTCTGACCGAACGGTGTTCTTCCCTCCAGCGTTCATAAGACCTTACCACTTTGGAATCCGGCCTCTGTCCATAGATCAAAAGTAGATTCGGGGTACGCTGGGTATTGCACTCTGCCATAAAATCGAGAAATCCCTTTAGTTTTTCTCCCTTCTGGAACACGTCCTGTGCCTGTGCATCTACCTCGGCCCATACTTCTTCCCTTTCCTGCTGTTTCTTAGCTGCATATTCTTCCTTTGTCAGCTTCTGTTCCGGAACCTGTGTTTCTTCTGTTCCATTTGAAATCATATTTGTTAAATCCATTTTCATTACCTGCCTTTCGTTTTCATGTTCTTACGTTTCTTCCGTCTCTCTCTGGCATTTTTCCGTCTGTCCGGCCGTTTACGTTTCTCTTCCTGCTCCTTGCGGATATCTCCGAGTTCTTTCCGCACAGATGGTTTTTCATTTTTTTCTTCCCAGCTAGTTTCCCGACCGGAAGAAGTATTTCTGTTGCGCGAGAAAGGTTCGGATGGATTCTTTACTTCCCCCTCCTGCGCCTGTGTAAAATTTCCTTCTGGGAAAACTTCATCTCCAATCTGAAACATTTCTTCCGCATCGTCCAGTTCAAATTCTATCTTGCCTTCCGGCAGGACAACGGTCTCTGTCCGTACATTCTCCCCGGATGCTTGTTCCATCTGGTTCTCTGCCTGTTCCGGTGCAGTCTCTTTTTCTACTGTTTCTGTAACCATAGAGCCTGATTCTGCTTTTACAAAGTCCAGATTCATACGGTCTAATACCCGGTTCATCTTTGCTGCGTCATCGGCAAATACCATCACTTCTGTCTGGTCCGGATTCACCTTATCCTTGATGACAACATATAAGATACCTCTCGCTTTGGCTTCTTTCGCAAACTCTTTCAGTCTGTCACCCGGTACTGTAAAAAATTTCATCGGACGCTGTTCTTTCAGCATTCTGGTAAGCCTCGTTTTTCCTCTTGTCTTTTTCTGGTCCTTTAAGGCGGCAGCAATAAAGACTGCCACATGCTTTGCTACATTCCCGGTGATCTTCAGCGAATACTCCATCCCTTCCAGACTGTACCGTACCACCTGATCTGCCGGTTCTGCTCCGTAATTCATACTTATCTCACCTCCTGACTCTCTTTTTCTTTGTGTTCCACACGTTTCTCATTCTGGTTTTGTTCTTCTGCCTTTCGAAGTTTTTCTTCGATTTCCAATGAATGCTTTTCAATCCGGACAGTCATACGGACTTCTTTTCGGAGTTTTTTTAATTCCTCATTGATTTCGGACAACCGCACTTTTCCACTGTCTTCGCTGCCATTCCGATAGAGCTTTCTGCGTTCCTTCATCAGTTCTGAAATCTGCTTTTGCAACGGCTCACGGTATGTGGAAAGCTGTTCTCTGGTCGTAATGTCATGTTTCATTAAAAACTCAATCTGTTCGATCCTCTGATCCAGTTTCCGGATATCCTCTCTGACGGCATACGGACTTCTTCTCGGTCTTTTTGGCAGTACTCCCATCTGATATAAATAGGAATAATATAATGCCTGTATCCCGTTCAGTTTCTTCTTTGGATGAATCTGCACCGGCTTTTGATAGATGCGTTTTACTTTTGGCTGTAAGATCTGTCCACGGATCTCCTCTTCGGAATAGTTTTTTCCAAGAGACCGTAGCCGGATGTACCGTTCCATTCCCGGAGCCTTTAAAGCGATATATTTCCGGTTCAGTTTCCATGTGTATCCACGCTTTTCCATTTCTTTTAAGAATTGTGACCAGGAGTAGCTTTCCTGTACAGACTCCCTGATATCCAGACGGATCGCACTTCTCCATGTCGGTTTCCCTTCCTGCTCTGCTTTCCACTGTACATAAGGGATTGATTTTTTCTGGTCGGATTCAATGATAGACAGACCATATTTTCTGCACAGCTCATCGGAAATCTTCCGGATCTCCGTATAATAACTCTTTGCGTTGCTGTGGTACTTACGCCCGTCTGCCATGCTCACAGAGTTCCAGACAATGTGGTTATGATAATGTCTGGTATTCAGATGCGTTGTGATAACAACTTCATACTGTCCCTTTAAGAGCCGGTCTGTCAGTTCCTGTCCGATGAGATGTGCCAGTTCCGGTGTCACCTCACCTTCTGCAAAACTCTGTACCAGATGGTATCCTTGCACACCGCCCATCTTATGAAATCTCTTTTTTGTTGCCACCATATCTGCATACGCATTTTCATTGGTACATCCGATGGTATCTTCGAAGACTGCCTGTTCCGTCTTTGTCCGGTTCATGGCATAATCAATGGCAGCCTCCAGAGAGTCTGCTTTCTGTGTGGTTTTTTCTTTGTCTTTCACATATTCGATAGAACGGTCCAGGCGGTGGACGGGGATAACACTTGTATAAGCCATCTGTCATTACCACTCTTCCTTTACCAGATGCCATGTCTCTTTGGTAAGCCGGAGCATTTCCTGCACACTCTGCTCACTTGCCATTCCCGAAGCGTTCGCAACATGGGCAAGCTGGTTCGCATTATTGCACAGACCCGCTATCTTCCTAAGCAGTTCCGGGTGATGCTCACAGGGTTTTGCGTGTACCTGTGCTCCTAAGATCAGCGAACGCATAAACTCTTCCCGGCTCAGTCCGCTTTTTTCCACCTGTTCCTCCAATTCCCTGAGTTCCCTTGCATTTAACCGCACCGGGATCACATGGTTTCGTTTTCGCATTGCATCACCGTCCCTTCTCTTTTCTCTTTCATCATATCGCCAAGCTCCTGATCCGACCGTTTCGCAGTCACCATGCAACAGGTCACCACGACTCCGAAACAACCTCCAAACATCAATGCGATCATAATCATGACTCCGTCTCTTAACATAGCTTATCCTTCCTTTCCATGTTCATTTTATATTCGGGGGATTGGGGTTCTCCCCAAAGTGCGTTTGGATATCCAAACGCTATGCTTGCAAAACGAGTACCGCCAGTCTCTGTATCACCCGGCAGACCCGCCTTTTATTTATTTCGATTCTTTGATCTGTACCAGTCCATCAAGTGTCGTACAAATGATATGGAGTCTGTCTGCCATACTGATCTCCGTATTCATCGTCCCTGTCACTTCTTTTCCGCATACAACGACCATCCGGCATCTCCGTAAAAGGATATGAGACATCCTTACATATCCCTGCATATCTTCCGCATCTCCTTCTTCGAGGAACGGTGAAAATCCAAACCTCGGACAGATCGGTACATAACCCAGTTCATAGATTTTTCTGCAATATTTCTGCACTTTTACCCGGCTTTCTTCTGCTGAACAGCACACATAAGCCAGAGCCTGTTCCATACGCTCCATCTCCTTCCTGCATCCAGTTGGATGCCATTGCTTTTTCTCTATAAAAACAAGATGTCCTATTGGACATCCCGGCTACTTTTCATCCTCGTTTTCTTCTGCTTCTAACGCAAACTTCACTCTGTCACTTCCCAGTTTATAGTAGGCATCCGTCACTTCAATTCCTACGGCACGATACCCTGTCATAGCCGCTGCAAGGACAGTTGTTCCTGCTCCGGCAAACGGGTCCAGGATCAGCCCTCCCGGTTCACAAATCTGGATGACATCTTTCATAAGCTGCAACGGTTTCTCTGTCACATGAATCCGGTTCTGCGGATTTCCATATCGGAAAACACCCGGCAGACAAGATACCGGACGGTTGATCGGCATCGGTCCGTTACTGCCCCACACAATGTATTCAGCCTGCTGGCGAAAACGGCCTTTCTGTGGACGGGAGTTTCCCTTATCCCACACCGCTGTTCCTCTCCAGATCCATCCTGCCCACTGCAATGCATCGGTAATGGATGGATACTGTCTCCAGTCAATAAACAGACAGATCGGCGCCCCTTTCTTGCAGGCTTTTCGGACATCATACAGCCACTCAGCCATCCAGTGTGTCCAGGATCTCTGATCCTTATTATCTCCATCGAAATCCGGGAGTGCATTTGCAGCACTCATACTGCTGTATTTCTGATTGGTGGTGCGGTTCCTTTCATTCTGCTTTGTCCCTCCGGACGCATACGGCGGATCGGTAATGACTGCATCAAAGATCCCCGACTGGAATGCTTTGACCAGTTTCAGCGTATCTCCATGTAAAATCTTCCAGTTCTCCCCTTCGGCATATTCCTCCGGGTATGTTCCCTCTTTCATAAGTTCTTCCAAACTCAGGTCATTTGTCATAGGCATCATCCTTTCTGTTCTCAGCGCTCCGGCTGATTTTTCTTCTTTGTTTGTTTTTTCTGGTAGGACTTTGGCGGTTTCAGTTTCTCAGGAACAGAAAAAGCTCTCCACTTTCCATTTTCATATAAGAACATATCTTTTGTGTGGTTATTAAATATATCCCAAGGGAAAATATCCCCTTTGATATAGATATTTCCTCTTACTTCTCCATACACATGGCTTTCTCCACCGATAACAGGTGCATTTACTCCTACCGTATCAATAAATGCTTTTCCACTGATTATCGCATTTTCCTTTATCTCACCGCCACAGATATAACAGTCTCTCTTTGCAACTGCTCTGTCATAAAAAGTAGCATCTCCGGTAACAACCGCATAACCTCTGACCAGACTGCCATCATAAAGTGCAGCTTCTTCCTTTACCTCACCGTTTTCGCAACAGATTGCATCATCATAAATCCAGCAAGTTCCTTCCTGTGACAGGTTGTTTTCATTCTCTACAAAACCGCCCAGTGTTCCTTCTGGTACTTTCTCGTTCACATCGATCAATGCCTGTATTCGATGGAGCCATGGATATTTTGGATGTTCAATTTCTGTAATTTTATACTTACTCATGCTGTCTCCTTTATCGTTCCGGTGGATTTTTCTTTTTGGTCTTCTTTCTAGGATAATATAATGGTGGCTGTAATTTTTCGATTGCTGGTGAAATACTCCATTGTCCATGTTCAAAAATATGTGTGTCCTGCGTATTCGCTTCAATTTTTTCCCATGAAAAAATATTACCATTAACATGGACATTCCCTTGTACCATCCCATAAACACGACTATCCCCGCTAATCAAAGGCTTTTGCAAACACAAAGAACCAATAATGGCTTTTCCAGCAATTACAGCATCATCTTTTATTTCACCACTGCTTATATAACAACTGTCTTTTGCGACTGCATGATTATAAATTCTTGCTTTTCCGGCAACTACTGCAGTTCCTCTAACCATACTGTCATCGTAAATTTCAGCCTCTTCTCGTACCAAACCGCCTTCACAACAGATCGCATCATCATAAATCCAACACCCTCCTCCCTGTGACAGATTCGTTATACTATCTACAAAACCACCTATTGTTCCCTTTGGTACTTTCTCGTTCACATCGATCAATGCCTGTATTCGATGGAGCCATGGATACTGCGGATGTTCAATCGCTGTAATCTTATACTTATTCATATTATCTCCTTTCACCGTTCCGGCTGATGTTTCCTCTTTGTCCTTTTATTTTCTTTTGGTGGCAGACTCAACTCGGTTTCTACATATTCACTGATAATCAAAAGTGCTTTGTAATAATCCCCACTTTCCAATACTCTTTTACACATTTCTTTTGCTTCTGCTGTCTGGTCATTGTTTTTCAGAAGGATTGAGGCATCGCTCATAATAGAAAAGATATTTCCATCATGTCCCAGAAGCCGTAACTTGGGACGTGGTTTGTTCAGATGTGATTTTTCTGTTTGTGTTTCATTTTGTGTTTTGGTTTCTTCCTGCATTTTTGCCCGTTCCATCCCCGGATGCCAGAAATGGACATTCAAAATTCCTTCCTCTACCTGAATGTCCTGCTGTTCAAATCCTTCTCCCCAGCCATCACTGTACTGCCCTGTAATATAATCACCAAGCTCTTTTAGTTCTTCTGGGTTCAGGAATTCATTTAATTCCAGTTTTGTACAGCCATATAAGGTTCCTTCCTGATTTTCTATGGTAACAACTGCACTTTTTACTTTTTCCTGAATGGATGCACTTCCGGAAAAATACTGCATAAGGTCATCTTCCCCATATCGGTTCAGTTCTTCACGGATCGCACTTTCATACCAGGCAAGGTCTGTCCCATCCAAAGGCATTCCATATGCATCATTTTCTGTCCACTCTTCTTCCCATTCCGATTCTTCCGAAATAAGATTTCCAGTCAGTTCTGTCAATAGATTGATGTGTATCGTTTCTTTTTCTTCCATTTTCTATCACCTGCTTTCCAATGGTCTGTCTCTGCACAGATTCGTCTGCTTTCTTTCTTTTGCAAGATCTGCATAGTCTGCCCCTTCTCTTTCCGGCAGGTTGCAGATGATCTTGTATCTTCCTTCATAATGCTTTTTCATCTGTTCTTTTGCCCATCTTCCGGCAAAATCATTATCCGTACAGATTTCAATTTCCTTGATTTCCGGATGGTTCTTAAGGAACGCTTCCAGTGCGTCCGGCGGCTTTTTAAAACGTTCACTCTGTATCTGTGCGTTTTCTTTCGGAGCAGCAATTCCCCCAAGGGAAAGCCGATATTTATCCTGCTTTCCCTCTTCCAGTGTCATATGTGCCAGTGCATCAATACAGGCTTCGTAAACAGCAACCCGATTCGTCTCTTTTCTTGGAGGAATACAAAAACTGTACTTCTTTTCACTTCCGGCCTGTTCCATCTTGAATCCTTTCCCGTTTTTTTCATAGATTCCTCGCAGGAAGGCATATCTCGCTTTTCCCGATTCATCTTTCCCGACAAAAACAGCATTATGGTACGGAACACTTTCATAAAGGATTTCCTGTGAGATACAATACGTGATCACTGCATCACTGATTCCACGATGGTTCAGATAGGCCCGGATTCTCCGGCAGTTTAAGAAGCTCTCCGGCAGCTTAAATGGTGGTTTTTCTTTTTCAACTGACTGTGTCGGAAGAAAAGACGGACTCTCTTCGCACAACAGCTTTACGGCATCTGTAAATTTCATCCCATCCACTTCTATGAGGAAACGCAGTGCAGACACGCCGCCGATATCTCTGGACTTCCAATGCCATTTGCTGGACAGTTCATTGATTTTAAAACTGTCGTGGTCCGTCAACTGCCATTCATTTCTAGTTCTTGTCTTTTGCAGTCTCTGTGCCTGATGCGTTCGTAGATACTCATACGCAGTCATGTTCTTTGCTGCCTGAATCTCCTCTTCCGTTACCCAGGGCATTACAGAATGGTATCCTGAAGAGCCAGTACCTTATCAGTTCGCTCCCAAGGAAACTCCTTTCTTCCAAAGTGTCCAAAAACTGCCGTCTGCTGGAAAATCGGACGGTTCAGTCTGAGAGATTCCATGATCTGGACAGGTGTCACTCCAAACACCAGTGGGATTGCTCTCGCCAGACAATCATCTGCACACACTTTTCCTGTACCAAAGGTATCCACTGCGATCATCACCGGCTCTGCCACTCCGATTGCGTAAGCCAGAGACACCTGACATCTGCTTGCAAGTCCAGCAGCTACCATATTTTTGGCAATATATCTTGCCATATATGCTGCAGAACGGTCTACTTTTGAACAGTCCTTCCCCGAAAATGCACCTCCGCCATGCGGAACCATACTGCCATAGGTATCCACCATCAGCTTTCTTCCGGTCAGTCCGGTATCTGCATCAAGACCTCCGCACACAAATCTCCCTGACGGATTGACCAGGATCTTCGTATCCTCATCCGGTGGCAGTAATCGGAGTGCTGAGCGAAGCACTTTCTCTCTGATCTCGGCATCTAACTTCTTCAGGTTCTTTTCTGCACCATGCTGGCAGGAAACAACAACACTTTCCAGTCTCACTGGTTTTCCATCTTCATATTCTACGGTTACCTGTGCTTTTCCATCCGAAAAGATATCTTTGATATATCCGCTTCTTCTGCAAGCCGAAAGTTCACGTGTGATCCGGTGTGCCAGAACAGTCGGCATTGGCATAAGCTGCGGAGTATCATCACACGCATATCCGACCATAACACCCTGATCTCCAGCTCCCCTGCTTCTATCTCTTAATTTTGCGCCGATATTATCCCGAAATTCTTTCGACACACTCACTGCTTTCGCAATATCTGGACTCTGCTGGTGTACAAACGTATCCATTTCTATCCCATCTGTACAATATCCACACTCTTCTAAAACTTTTCGGATCACATCAAACACTGGTGGTTCATATCCGCTGGTGATTTCTCCTGCTACAAACACATTTCCTCTTGTAGCAAGGACTTCACACGCCACTCTCGAAGATGGATCGTAACGCAGACATTCATCTAAGATTGCATCTGCTATCTGATCGCATACTTTATCCGGGTGTCCTTCTGTTACTGATTCTGCTGTATAAAAACGTCTCATCTTTCTTCTCCTTATCTACAGACAGGGCAGGAGCTGCTCTATGCACATCTCCTGCCCTGTCAGATTGATTTATCCTGTAATTCTTATTTTATTTTTCTTCTGTTTCTTCTTTGTTTTCTGTCATTTTTGACTTTTTTCTGCGGTATACGGTCACTCCTGCAGCTGTTCCGGCAGATGCCAGTGCAAGCAGAACAAACGGCCATACTTTCTGGTTATCACCTGTTTTTGGTGCATTTGTTTTTTCTGTTGTTTTCTCCGGTGTTCTGGCATCTTTCATTTCTACTTTCTGGACTTCCATTGTATCTTTCAATGTGAATGTAACATCTTCCGCAATCTCGTAACCATCCGGCGCTGTGATCTCACGCAGAGTAAGTTCTTCATTGACCGGGAGCTTTGCAACGGAATGTGGCTTTCCATCCGTAATCCACTCTTCCAAAACAGTTCCGTCTTTGCGGATAATCTGAAGCTTTGCCCCTTCCAGTTCTTTCCCTGTGGTAATGTCTGTTTTGGAAATTTCCACTTTGGAATATTCGTCTTTCATTTCAACCTTTGTCACACTGCCATCTTCTTTGACTTCAAACGTCACATCGCTGGCAGACACATAACCATCTTCATAAGGAGCCAGTTCCTCATGTAAGGTATAACTTCCTTCCGGTAGTCCGTAAATGACATGTTCTTCCTTCGTACTAATCCACTCTTCCACAACAGTTCCGTCTTTATCAATGACCTGCAGTTTTGCTCCTTCCAGCTCATTTCCGGTTGTTGCATCTGTTTTGGTAATACGTGTTTCTGTCGGCTGATTCTCAACTTCTTTGTTCAGTTCAATCTTTGCAAGATTCTGATTTTCATAGGTTGCGTCTACATTCCATACTTCCTCATTTGGAAGATATCCGGCTTTTCTGACTTCCTCTTTGACATAATATTTTCCATGTGGAAGGTCACTGTCAAAGGTCAGATTTCCGTTATTGTCGGTTGCTTTCTTTTCCAGCAGGGTATCCTTCTCTACAAGAACTTCTCCCTGATTAGAAACGATATCTTCCCCGGCATACAGTCCGAAGATGACTCCTTCCAGTCTTTCTCCTGTAACAGAATCCTTCTTTTCTACCGATACGGAAACTTTCTGTCTTTCATTTTTATAGGTAACACCTTCATAAACAACTGCCTGTGTATCATCCTCTGCTGTCAGGGTAAATTCTTTCTGTTCTGTATTTAGGACAAAATTCTCTCCTGCTACAACTTCTTTCAGATAATACGTTCCCAGTGGCAGATTGTTGATAACTGCTGTTCCATTTTCATCTGTAGTCAGTTTGGCTACCAAATCATCTTTCTCGTAACGGACAAGCGGATTCCCTTCTTCGTCCTTTGCCCCATCCGGTGAATAAATGGTATCCTTGGCATATACTTCAAACTGGGCACCTTCTACTCCGGTTTCTTCATATTTAAATCCTTTATAGATACCTGTTTCTTCTTTCCCGGATACCGCATTTTTTACCTTTGACACAAGCGTCTTTACTTTTGCCAGAACAGAATCCCCGGTTACTTCGGTAGGCTGTTCTCCTTTTTTGGTCAGGAGCAGACTTCCCACCTGTTCATCGTTTTTCTGTTCTACCTCTACGATTGCAGCTCTTGTATCCGGATCGATCTGGTGTGCCGTGTTTGAGGATACGGTGATCTCAATGGCACTCTGCGGATTTTCTTTATAAGTTCCCTTTGCAGTCTGGTCTAATGGTGAAAGGATCGTTGTTCCATCATACAGGGACTCCTCGCTTCCCTGTCTTACAAATCCTTCCGGTGCTTTCACTTCTTCGATTCGGTAGGTAGAGCACTTCAGTTCCTGCGGTGTGATCAGATATCCTTCCTCGTTTGTTTCGAATACACTGATCTTTTCTTTCTTCGGATACTGAACAACCTGTTCCACATATTTCTTATTTGTCACATCGTAAATCTTATAAGAAGCACCAGCCTTTAAAACAGTATTTCCAGTCTGTGCATCCTTCTTTACAATTTTCAGCAAAAATTCAAACGGGCGGTCATCAAATACTCTCCACTGCATTGGCTCTCTGCTGTCATTTTCCACATTTACAACAAATGGATCAATGGTTTTCAAATTCTCAGGGGTAGTACTTTCCACTACAACATAACTTCCATACGGCAGTTCCGGGCTGACTGCATATCCTTTTGTATCAGTGATCAGTTCTGGTACTGGTACGGCTGTTCCATTCTCGTAAGTAACTGCAACCTGCTCTTTGCTGAAGTCATAATTTTTGAAATCGCTTGCTGTATAGCTTTCTCCATTGGCTGGCTTCAGTTTTCCATTTTTTACCTGTGTCAGGTCGCTGATCAGATATACCTTAAATCCTGCTCCTGCAACCAGGTCTGTTTCTGTCTGCTCTCCATCTTCACTGATTTTGATTAACTGGAAGGCCTGTTTCTTTACCTGCTCTTTTACCGTAAGGTCTCTTGTCACTTCGGCAACATCCTGACCTTCATAAGTTACTGATACCTCGTATTTGGTAGTATCCAGTGTATATCCTTCCGGTGGAGTGATTTCTTTTACATACATTTCTCCAAGGTATAATTCTGAAAATTCCAGTGTTCCGTCATCTCCGATGACTCCCTGTGCAATCAGGCTGTCCTGTTTATACAGAACCCCTGTTGTGCCATCCGGATGCACGATGTCCTCTTTTGCATACAGACCATACACAGCACCACGAAGAACACTGTCCCCCTGCGCTTTAAATGCAAGTGTTTCTTTATCGATCTTTGCGATTTTCACCTTTCCGGTGACTCTCTCATCTGTTGCTGTTACAGTCATTGTCTTTCCGGCAGTAACAGCCACTTTATATACTTCTGTATTCAGTTTGTATCCTGTCGGAGCAGTGATCTCTTTCACGTACACTGTTTTCAGTGCAGAATCAAAATAATCGCTGACTGCTTTTCCGTCTGTTCCGGTTGCTGACATTGTCATCAGCAGATTTTCACACTTCTTATCAGTATAAATACCATAAACTGCTCCTGACAGTGGATTCTGTGTATTGACATCTTTCTTCATAAGTTCAATGCGTGTCATATTCAGCCACTGTACACTGAAGCTTACCGGCGCTGCTGTTTCGCTTTCAAATACACCGATATCCTGCTTGGAATCTCCGGTTGTCAACACCAGTGTTCTCCATGTCTTTCCGACAGAACCATATAAGTTGCCGGAAGCATAACTGCCTGTCAGTAATAAATCTGCGGACAGATAGAATGTATCTCCACCATAAATCTGGATTTTTCCATTTGTAACACTTGTTCCTTTGGAAAGATTATGTGCAGTCACATTTTCCGGTACACTCAATGTCACATAGTTTCTGTGATCTCCAGACAGTGTGATATTCGGTGTTTTCTGGAAGTTTCCATCCCGTACTGCATTCAACTTTGTGCTTGAAAGGCTCAGTTCACCTTTTGGCGGTTCTTCCTGTCCGAACAGATAATTGATATATGCGATAACCCCTGCATTTACAAGGTCATTATAATTACATCCGGTAAATCCGGCTTCTCCTGCATAAGCGTAGCTGGCTGCAATGTGTGTATACACATACTTTTCATCTTCCGTTTTTCCAGCCAGATAACTTCCTGTCAGATCTCCAGCCCCGCCATAACCATAATAAAGAACTTTCTGCAAATTTTTATTGCTGTCCAGTACCTGTGCTACATAACTTCCACTCGGTGGGGATGCTTTCTGGGACTGGAGACAGTATGCAATCTTTCCATTGACTGTGAACAGGCAAGTAAGATAATTTCCAATATAGCTTGGATAATAAATGGTTCGCCCCTTTGTCAATGTAACTGTGGAACCGCTGCTTGTAGCTCTTTCAGCCGCAGACAATACCATCACATTTCCCTCTTCGATGTCCTCTTTCAGTTCTTTGACTGCCTGTGCAGATGCATCTTCCCCGGATGCCTCGATCTCTACATCGGTATAGTTCTGCACAGGCAAGTCCGAATCATCTTCAGATTTTGTATCTGATTTTTGCTTTTCTCCACCATTGTCCTGTGCATGTGCCTGACCTTCCGTATCCGTCAGGATCACCTTTCGGCTGATGATGTAGCTGTCACTCTGATCCTTTGGTACAACCATGTAAGAGGCAATGTAAGTTCCGGCTTTGTCCGGATGGTATTCCCCACCCTTTTCATCTTGGATGCTGACAAGCGTAACATCCTCTTTTTCTGCATCATAATGGATTCCTTCCATACTGGTTTCCACTGCAAATGTTTCATCCGAAATCTCTTTCGTGATATCGTCTGCCGTAACTGCCTTCTCTTTCTGACTCGTAGCCGCCTGTTCGGATGCCTGTACCTCCTGCCCCACATCCGTCTGCTCGGCAGCAAACGCATTGGCACTGCTTAAGGTACTGACGCCCATCAGGACAGCCAGTCCAAAGGCTGCGATTCTGGTTTTTAAATTCTTCACCTTCATGTGTGTTCCCTTCCTATAATAAATATATTGTTCAGTAAAATACCGCAGAAGGCTCTCCCTCTGCGGTAACATTTATCTTGTATATTGCTTTTCTGCTTTTTTCATTTCCTGTCTGGTGCGTTTTACTGCATCCATCACTGCCTTTGTCGGCAAATCGTTTTCCAGACATCCTTCCAGAATTCCATCCAGATAAAATTTCGATGGTCTTGCCGGAACATCCTTATGAGGGGAGTTCATCGTGTATACGAATACTTCCCTTAAAGCTCCAGCCTGATCCTTTACCTGAATGGTTTCTTTCCCATAAAAATTCGGAAATCCTTCATAAAAATCCAGATTCTTTTCACAAGCTTCTGTGATCTTCCATAAGACTCCATCCACATAGCTTCCTTTTTCCGGAAGCACAGTTGCAACGCCATTTCCCGGAGCTCTGCCACGAAATGCCAGCCGGTAATCTTCCAGCCGGACATTGCCAACCACTTCCGCATCCGGACAGCGGAATCTCATCTGCCCCAGGTTCATGTTACTGCCATATGCAAAATAATATCTTTCTTCTATTTTCCTCACCTCGATCTGACGTCTTCCGTCCTTTGTTTTTTCTTCAGGCACTCATATGTGCTTTTGTCATATCTCCATGCCAGATCACCTTCCAGATTTGCCAGCAGATGTTTCCGTACATTCTTATATTCTTCTCCGATTAATCCGAGCCGCAACAAAAACGTTCGGAATGTAAACGCCGGGTTTTCTGAGATCGGTGTCTTTTTCATCTGGGTGGATCTCTGATTGATCGCCTGGGCGGAAATCGCAAGTGCCAGTGTAATGTTCGCCCTCACTTTTCCTGCATGAAGGGTACTTTCAAAACAGCGCCACTCCAATGTTCCTTTGGAAAATACAGCATGGAGGTTTAACGCATAATACCGGGTACTGTCATAATGATTATGACTTCCATCTCGGCCTCCATACCAGACATTTCTTACCCGGTCCATCGTAATGGATTTGTTTGGCATTTTTCGGATCTTCTCCAAAACCTCCGGACGCACCTTCTGACAATAGCTGTACTCTCTTCTTTCCTGCACTTTCAGTGCTTTGAACAGAATATCTTCCTTCGCATACATAATCGTCAGCGCATTTTTCAGACTCTGCGGTGTATGGTTCGCCGCATCTACATGAACATGCTGACCACAGGACTCATTGACAAAACCTCCATGTTTTCGCAGACAGCGTACAACTTCCTGTAGTTTTCCCATTTCATCATACGATAATTTCGGTGATACCATCTCTGTTGAATATTCTCCGCTTGCTGCCACGATTTGACCACCTGATTTTCTTTGTGTATCAATGCTCCCATCAGACATGAACTTCCACTTTTTTCCTTCCTGATCTCTCACTGACCATACCCCGTAATAAGTACCGTCATAAAAAGCTTCTGTCCCAAACAGTTCTGCTACAACTTCAGCAGCCCGTTGTCTGGTAATCCCTGTCATTTCGATTTCTGTGCCAAAGTATTGATCTTTTATACCGATCATGCCTAATGGATTCCTTTCTCAGACACTTCCTGTGCGTTGAGTTCGGAGTCTGCCTTTTGTAATAATCTGCCAATTGCCTCGATAACATTGACAGTTACCCCGTTTCCAGCCTGTTTATAAAGCTGTGCGTCAGAAGTGCTGTCTATGATCTTATCAATCTGCCAATCGTAATAACCCTGCAGACGCAAACATTCCCTCGGAACTAACCTTCTTATTCTGCCGTGATACAAGATGCCATGACGATCGGTTGCAGTAATTGTAAACATCGGTTCTTCTGGTTCTTTCATACGTCTGCCGTTCTGACGGACATTTTCTTTGGCTGGTGTTAAGACTGCTCTTGCTCCATTCTCTGCTAATACACCGGAACATTCTCCTTTGTGATTATGTATTCCTGATTGTCTGGTATTCAGGCATCTACAATGTTCTGTTACCAATGGTGGTGGAGACAAATCTACAAAATGAAGTGTTCCCTGTTGAACACCTGTAGTCAGGGTGTGTGCGATCTGATGTCCGACTCTTCCTCTCCTGCTGTTGAGATTCGCATAGCCCAGATCAATGCTGTCCCCTTCTCTTGCAAGTTTGTAGCCGAGCTTTGTATTCTCTTTGATTGGAACACCTACATCATATAATCCTGTCTTGCCGCCCATTCCACCTGCCTGTGAGGTCAGGGTACAGCTTAGTCCTTTGGGACTGTAGACTCTTTTCCCCTGACTTCCTGCCCGGATTTGAACAAGAGCTGCTCCATTTGTTTCTGGTTCAGGTAATATTTTTCCGGCACATCTGAAATCAAGATATCCGACAATATACACCCGTTTCCTTGCTTGGGGGACTCCGAAATCCTTGCTGTTAAGCACTTTCCATTCGACATGGTACCCCAGTTGCGAAAGCGTACTGAGGATGGTGCAAAATGTCCGCCCCTTGTCATGCGAAAGCAGACCGGGAACATTTTCAAGGATAAAATACTGGGGTCTTTTAGCTTTAAGAAGCCGGGCAATCTCGAAAAAGAGGGTTCCTCTTGCATCTGCAAATCCTTCCCGCTTTCCGGCGATAGAGAATGCCTGGCAAGGAAATCCTGCACAGAGCAGATCAAAATCCGGCATTCGTTCTGGTTCAATTGTTCGTGCATCACTACAATACCACTCCCCTTCTGTGTCAAACAGCAATCGGTAGTTCTTATCCGCATAAGTATCCACCTCGCAGTGTCCGACACAGGTAAATCCCCCTGCACGTCTTAAACCTTCTCGGAATCCGCCGATTCCGCTAAAGAGATCAAAAAATTGAATGGTTGCGGTTATCAACCTCCTTTGCTGATAAAAACAAGCGGCATGATTTTTCTCATACCGCCTGTTGATTTCTCTGTATCTGTTTGTTACCATTCTGTTGGTTCTTCTGCTTTGTTTTCTTCTTCCGGTTGAGTCTCCTCGTCCGGCTCACTTTCTTCTTTCAGTTCGGCTTCCTCGTCCGGTTCGCTTTCCTCGCTCGGTTCGTTTTCTCCTTCCGGTTCGCTTTCCTCTTCCGGTTGAGTCTCTTCTGTTCCAGATTCTCCGGTTGCAGGTTCAGCTTCTTCCATGCTGTCTTTATTCTGCCATTCGGCCTCTGCCTTTTCCAGTGCCTCTTCGATGATCTGAATTAAGAAGTCTTTCTGTTTCATGCCTTTTTTTGCGATGACTGTTTTTAATCTCTGGAATAATTCCTCTGATACCTGTACTGCGATTGTTCTTGCTGTTCCCATGCTCATTTCTCCTTTTCCTGCAAGTCTTTCAAAATGTTCTTCGATGACCTGCTGTATAAATTTCTGTGTGCTGCTTTCTGTCAGTTCAATCTCTTCTCTTACTTTTTCATGTAAGTCCTTCGGGATCTTTCCGCATATGTTCTTCATCTCTGTCATAGCGTTTCTCCTTTCCGTTTCGCTACACACAACATACTCCAAAGATGCATGGAAAGCTATTCACAATACCTACCAAAGATATCGATGCTGTTTTGCTCCTGCCCCTAGCAGATCCAACAATGTATGTATCGCACAATCATAGGCCTCACCCCCTTTACATATTTTCCATCTGAGATAGGAAATCCATCATCTGATCCGGGATATCCTCAGACGGTGGATTTGTTCCACTTTGTTCCGCACTGCCACAAATGTTTAATTCCCGAACACTTTCTTTGATCGTCTTTTGGATGATCTCTTCCATCCACTTCTGATTCTCTTTTTCCAGAATCGCCTGAACAAGATACTGGTTTTTCTGTCCTTCCGGAACACTCTGGAATTTCTCCCATGCTTTCTTATGTTCCGGATTTTTCAGGTTTGGACGGAACGAATATACCGGACGTGTCATTTTGCCCACATCTGCTCTACAATCCGTTCATACCCGGCAGCGTTCGCATGGACGTCCTCGATAAAAACAGGGCGGCAAATCGCGTCCTGTGCGGTCACGTGACGTTTTAAAATCGCAGAACCTCCACCCATAAATACGCTCGGCACCGCCCTGAGATCAAACCCGGATTCCGTTACCGCAGACATGATTCTTTCAATGTATTTCCGTCCGTTTTCCTGTATGACAACTCTTGCAACTTCTGCCATGCTGCAGGTTTCCCCACGAAGTACACGTTCGATCTGTGTTTCCGTTACAGACAGTCCTGTATTTCTCCGCACCTGTTCTGCCGTCTCATCAATACACCGGATCACACCCAGCTCCAGACTCCTGCAAGTTGCCGCATTCGGAACACCATTATCCAGTCTCATCAGATCAACCGTCCAGCCACCAACATCCACCAGAAGAACAGATGGTTCATTCTTCAGGTACTCTGGATGCAGAGCTAGGGCAGAGTAACCCTGTGGGAACAGTTTCACATCTTCGATCTGTATTTCATACCATTCACTTTCATATAAAAAGCGCACTGGCTGTTCTTTCCGCAACAGATACTCCTTAAATCCCTGTTTCTCCCTTCCAAAGCTGGACAAAGGCAGCCCAACAGCCAGAATGACTTTCGTCTTTCGTTCCGCTTTCCGGTGCTTGATTTCTTCCGCAATCGCAGCCAATGTCAGCAGATAATAATTATCATTGGACGTTTTATTTTTTACCAGCGTCTGTCTCCCTGTACCGCAGACATAATACTTTCCCCGATACTGCAGAACATTCTGCATCGTATACGGCTCATAATCATACTCGATAATGCCACTTGGAAAAGACACATGTTTTGTCTTGATCGCATAATACCCATGATCAATTCCTACTATCATCACAATCACACCCTTCTTTCATTTTTTCGTCTGGCATAAAGCCAAGAACCCTTTTTCTGCTGCAACGAATCGTTGCAAAAGTGCCTGTTTTGAACACTTTTCTAAGTTTCCACACCCAAAAACCTGCGGAAACTCTGGGGTTCTCATACCGCTGCCGCTTGAGGAACACTCCCTGTTCTTCTCAGCCGGTTAAAAAATATCCCTCTCCCGGCGGCTGTCCAGCCTGTCCGGGAGAGGGATATAATGCAATGTTCCTTTTTGAACAATGGCCTGTCTTTTTATTTTAATGAGATGTTGTTCCTGCTTTTGTAACATGGCAGAATATTCATCTTCCGTCAAAAATTTCCGGATATAAGCTCCTTTTTTCCCCAGCGAGTTATCTGTTTTTAACATCTCTATTTCTACCATGTAATGGGTATCCGGATGATATCGGGTTTCACATAAAATGCTTTCCCCCTTGATATAATCCGATTTTACCGCTTCCCTTGCCGCCGCTAAAAGTTCATGGATACTTACCTCCACCCCTGCATCACCTCCATCCTAAATTTCCCATATTTCTTATGAGTATCTCATTAAAACAAAAAAGAAAAATCATAGTTTCCAAAAATATCAGAATACTACGACTTTTCTTTTTAATTCACGGTATGCATTTGCATAAATTATTTCTGTTGTTGTTTCTTATACCAATCTGCCATCTTATCAATCATTTCCTTCTCATTAAAGTCAATCTCATCAATATTGTCTGGTTCCTCCACATTTTCTTTTTTTACTTTAAACGGTCTTCCATTTCTCCAAAACAAGGCTCGAAGTTTCCATGCTGCATATTTTTCTATAAGCTTTTTATTATCTTTATAGTTTTCACCGCAACAAATACAAACAAACACAAAATCTTTATACTCTTTGCCCATTTTTGTATATATCTGTTCTCTTGGAGTCGGATAAACATGATATTCATATCCTTGAACGACTTTTCCGAATTGATTTATATAACTCTTTGTTTTATCTTCACTGATTTTTCTTTTCCCAGATAAGCATTCAACATCTGAAATAATCTCCAAACCGATATTACTAGACTGACCAACTTGAAGGCATGTCCATAATTGTTCTTTCTTCCGACCAAATAACACCCACACTCCATGTGTCATATTGTTTTTTATACTTTCATCTGTTACATCTTCCAACTCATCTATTTTGCTAAACTGGAAATTCAAGATGTTCATAATTTTAAATTTTTGCTCCATAATTTAATAAATACTCAAATCGTACTTTACCCTTCCTAGCTATTTAATAAAAACAGTATATCACAAAATTCCTTTTTCAAAAAGAATCACAATCTAATGATAATAATATGATAATAATAGAAAAGCAGACCCCTTAATCGAAGTCTGCCTCTGTTGGATATGGTAATCCTCTTTTTTTATATTTTAAATCAATCATTTTTCGTAGCTTCTCTCTTTTCTCTTTCGTTGGCGCATGCTTTTGAAATTCAACCAGCCATCTTTCTAATCTTCCATCATCATCGATCCACGTATCGTTTTCGTATTCCCATTCATCTAATAACTTGATCAGTGCATCCAATGGTTCTTCCACATCATCGCCAAACTCTTTCCATAGATTTATTCCATAACTTTCCAAGCCAAAGAATTCTGTTAGAAATGAAAACCTCTCCATATCCCCCAATGTCATCTTTTTTCTGCCCATCAATAATTCCTGATCCCTGCTGCCACAGTAACTCAAGAAAATCTTTTTTTCTTTCTCACTTTCGGTCATAGATTGTCCCCCTTTCAGAAATAATTCTTTATTACGAAACATTATAAAATTTTAACTCATTAGAATCAATATATATGTTTCCAAATAACGAAACTTTTATTTTTTAAGGAGAACGTATTATGCAAAAAATCAGACCAGATATGGATATCGGTAAAAATATTCAATCTCTTAGATACAAAAATAATCTAACGCAAGACCAGGTCATTGCAAAATTGAATCTCATGGGTATTGTCATATCCAAAAGCACTTATGCCAAACTGGAAACAAATCGCATGAACATCAAAGTGTCTGAGTTAGTCGCTCTGGCAAAGATCTTTCATACAGATATCAATGCATTCTTTGACGGTCTGCTGTGATTCAACATTCACCTACTCCCTATGTGTATATAATAATCTCTTAAAAAAAGAACTAGTCTATATTCTTATCGGATATAAACCAGTTCTTTTTCTTTCCATCTATATTATTTTTACTATCCATATTAACCATTCAATATCTCTCTACTGTATACACATATTTTTTCATTATCTGTGCATACAGTACCTATATTCTATCCCATATCAACTGTATATACTCTATATACAAGCTATCTTGTTACACCAGTTTACATCAAGTATAAGTATCTTTGGATCACCCAGAAGTGCCTGTGCAAGAAGTACCCTTTGTTTCATACCACCAGAAAAGCCGCCTATTTTCTTATCTGCCACATTGGTTAAATTAACTATTTCAATAAGTTCATCTATCTGCTGCTTAACTGTTTTAATTACAGCATTTCCATTTTCATCAATCGTGTTTATTTTCTTTATTCCTTTAATCTCTGCCATATACTTAAGAAATGCTCTTGGGGAAAAATCTTCATAAAACCCCTGTTGCTGTGGCATATATCCTACAATTGCTCTAAAACTTTTACCTAATTTAAGAATATCTGTTCCTTGTACACTTTCTCCTTGTTTTTCAAAGCCGTCGCACTCATTATATAAAATACTTCCACCATTTTTCTTATCTCTTGACACATTATCCGTAATCAGATTTATCATCGTAGACTTACCTGCTCCGTTAGCCCCTAATATTCCATATATGCCTGGCTTAAAGGTATAACTAATCCCTTTAAGTGCCTGTACTGTTCCATATGTTTTTCTTAAATTATTTAGAATTAATTCCATATTCCCCTCCTAATACATAAACAATAACCATTATAGCAATTATCATCAATGTTAATACTCCACCAAACATTACAACAGCGTATGAAGCTTTCCAATAATAAAAAAATGAAATAAGCTTAATAACTGATAAATACGAAAATAATTTTACACCTATTAAATCCAATATTGATGGAATAAGAACAATCAGGCTGACTAAAAAACTCACCTGATAACTAAACAATCCTGTTGTTACATAACTAAAAACCGCTACTGAATTAATTAATACAATTTTATATAAAATATCCAGCACAACCACTCCCAATATCGAAACATTAAATGGATAATCTGAAAATGCCTGTATACTATGTATTCCTACACTTAAGTCATTTATCTCATATATATTAAATAATTTATTATAATAGCAGATATATACCAAACACGCGATACCAGAAAGTATTACACAATTAATTACAGCCTTTTTTATAAGCCACCTTTTTCTTTCCTTACAGGCTCTTATATTCATAATCATATTATTCTTTTTTTCAAATGAAATCAGACCCGCATTAAGATATAATCCTAAAACAGTCAATAATAATGCTATTATTTCCTGATTAAAGAACTGTCTTTTAAAAAATGGACTTTCATACTTATACTGGCTTACCGTTGATACATTAAAACCATTTTCCTTTTTATCAATTATGTACTGCAAATAATTTATTTTTTCTTGTGTTAATTCCTCGTTAAACTTTTTATTAAAATCCGAACTATCTGTATCAGTATTTTCTATTTTTAACTGTTCTTTACAATTCTTAAGCTCGTCTGTTGAATCCATTTTATGTTCTTCACAAAATGAATACATCGCACTATTCTTTATGTCATATTTAAGTCTTGTTCCATAATTAATATTTAAAAGTATTATTGCTATGAAAACCATAACAATTATAGTTTTCTGATATAATATAACTTTCTTCAATTCAAAATAAAAAACCGGCAGCTTTGATTCTATATACCTTATACGACACATCAGCTTCTCCACTACCTTCTCTATAATACCTGTAGAATCACAAGGATGTTTTTTAATATATGTATATATTAATAAAATGCAGCCTGCAAATATAATAATACCGCTTATTATATATTGTGATTCCTTTGAATCCATAATAAATGAATTATATCCCCAGTTATCATTCTTAAACCATATATTATTCCCCTCAAATATATTATATAAATTAAAATATCTAAGAAATCTATAAATACTTTTAACATCAATTAATCTATATAATAACATTTCAATGAGGTTAATTATAATAACAGCAACTATTCCAACATTCTTATTTTTAAACAGGTTTAATATTCCCCACATCATAACAGCCCAAGCAAAAAAAGCAAATGTATTCTGAATACACACAATCAACAAATACAACATTCTATTTGCGCCATATGAACATAACTGTAACTCCAAAGATGATGCCGCGCTATTAAATACATTTTCTATACCACCATATCTAAACAATGCTATACTTGATATAACACCATAATTAACAATTACAAATGTAAATATAAACAGCAGCAATATAAATATTCTCTTTATCAATAACTTCAATCTTCCATTTCTGGAAGCATAAATTATCATCCCACCATTTTCTTTTTCATTAAAAAAGCTGAATATAACAACTAAACAACCGATACCTGTAAACCAATAAATATATTTATAGTCTTTAATCTTCATAAGCCATAAATCATTATCTAATTTCACTTCATATCCCAATGCTTTTGTCAAATCATTTTTTGACTTTATTAATTCCAGATATGACCTGTTGTTTTTTTGAGAAAATAATGAACTTTTTTGAACATCTTTTATTTTATCTATACTGTTTTGTGTTCTCTCCTTATAATTCTTCACATAATCAAGACGTTCTAAAAATATTTTTCTTGCCTCTTTAAAATCTTCATCACTGACTTGTGGATTTTCTTGTAAATAATTTTTAGACATCTCTGTAATGCTTATATTGTCATTATAGCTATTAACCAGATCCCTATAAATAATCTCCTGTTCACTAATTTTGTTCCCCATAATGAATAATACCGCATTTAATATAATCATTAATCCAAAAATACATAATCGTTTCTTATTAAATACTCTTAATAACTCCATATATACCCCCTCTTATTTAAACTTAAGGCGGATACATAAATAGCACCCGCCTTGAAACTAATTACCATAACTGCTAATCACTTGAATATTTCCATTCAAATCATCATTAAGTGCCATACATAAAACTGCATATGTAGCAATGTCTCCATTTCCGTGTATAGGTTTTACGTTTTTATCAACAAATCCTTCGACATCCTGTTCTCTAATTCTAAGAAGAATATTATATTGGTCTACTCCATATATAACTAAGCTTGTAGGATTTTGCTTATTACCACAATCAAATACATACTGACCACTTATTTTCCCTTCCATATTCATTCTGACTAATCTGATAGATCCTTCAAATGATTCCATACAATAAATATAGCCATCATATGCAACAAGTGAGTAAATTGATTTACACGATGATTCACTATATATGCTTGTAATTCCACTCTCATTTATACGATAAATTTCAGTTCCACCATTTCCAACAATATACAAGGAATCTCCATATGCACAGCATATACCACTTTGTACAGACCTTGCTTCTCCTGTCGCTTCACCAAGCAAATCAACATTTTCATTAGATGTATTATCTACCAATGTTAAAAATTCGTGAGTTTCCAGATTATATTCATACACTTTATATTTAAGAATTTTCTGTTTTGACACCCATCTGCTTATATATCCAGCAACATAAAATATTCCATTTTCACTAACACATACTTTTCCGCCCGAACCTGCACCAAAAAGATCATAATCCATCGCAAATTGAAATGAACCTAAAGTTTCTGAAGCAGACTTCCCATCAATTGAAATTCTTTTACAATAAACTGTCGTATGATAATCATTATCTGCTAATTCATTCGCATTTACAGGCTTTACCGAGAAATAGTATAAATACCCATCATATATTGCCATTGTTCCTTCCACATTCACACTTGGCATACCAAGTACTTCCCCATCCTCAGTAATCTTGCATATTTTTTTACGATTAAAAAAAGCCTGATCATACTGAACAAGATAATCTCCACTTTCATCACGTTCAATAATGTATATATATCCATCATTATACCATAATTGATTGCCTAGCCCCTTAACAGTTACTCCTGCAAGATCTAATGGATCATAATTATGTTCATCCATCAAATATGCATTACAGTTTTCATCTTTATGTTCACAATTAGCGTTACTGCAAACCACTGTTGCAATATTATTATTAATATCATAAAACCATAAAATTCCATTCATTAAATAATAATATCCGTTTTCACTATATGCACTCCTTGACTTTTCAGATACCTGCGACTTATCAGCATTAAATTCATAGCTTGTCTTAACTTCGGCATCATCTTCTTGTCCGCTATTTCTAGTAGTACACCCTGTTAATAATAATGAACATATAAGCATAATAGCAATTGTCTTATAATATCTCTGCATATGTATAAATTTCTCCATATTCATCTATTCCTCCTTTAACTAACATTCATAGCTTTAGTTTACTATGCTAGACCTTTGGCGTCAATATAATTATAAAAAATATATCAGAAATATATATCTACATTTTCTTCTTTGATTAATTTAACACTATTATCAGCATTTGGTTCATATAGGGTATAACTTACATACAAAAAGGTACAATTAACATTTTAATACGGCATAATTCAACATTAAAAAAGCATATGAGAAATGACATATCCCTTCTTTACTGGTCTGTCCAATAATAAGAGTACATATCAAAATTTCCCATATGCTTCAAATATAATTCAGTAATAAATCAACTATATTTAATATAATTTATTTTGCCACAATATTAACAATCTTACCAGGTACATAGATTTCCTTAATTATATTACCTGTAATCTTGCCTTCTACTGCTTTCTTAGCCTTTTCAAGAACTGACTCCTTAGCCTCATCTACAGCTATAGAAATAGTTCCCTTAACCTTACCATTTACCTGAACACCAATCTCTACAGTGTCTTCCTTGCAGGCTTCCTCATCGTATGTTGGCCAGCTTTCATAAGCTATTGTATCGTTATGGCCAAAGCGGCTCCACATTTCCTCACCTGCGTGTGGGCAGATACAAGAGAACATCTTTATAAAGCCTTCTGCGTATTCTCTTGAACACTTGCCAAGCTTAGTTGCAGCATTCATAAATATCATCATCTGGCTGATAGCTGTGTTAAAGCCAAGCTTTTCAAAGTCATCTGTAACCTTCTTAACTGTCTGGTTATATACCTTTTCAAGTTCCTTAACTTCCTCATCGACAACATTGCCTTCAGTTGTAAAGAAGTTCCATACCTTACCGATAAATCTTCTTGCACCTTCAACACCCTGCTGGCTCCAAGGCTTAGAAGCTTCAAGAGGACCCATGAACATTTCGTAAAGTCTTAAAGTATCAGCACCATATTCTCTTACGATATCACTTGGGTTGATAACGAACTCTGGAAATCTCTTACCCATCTTGATACCGTTAGAACCAAGAATCATACCCTGATGAACTAACTTCTGGAATGGCTCTGCAACTGGTGATATACCCTTGTCGTAAAGGTATCTGTTCCATATTCTTGAGTACATAAGATGTCCAACTGCGTGCTCTGGTCCACCTATATAAAGGTCAACTGGAAGCCAGTGCTTAAGAAGTTCCGGATCACAGAGTTCCTTATCATTATCTGGGTCGATATATCTCATATAATACCAGCTTGAACCTGCTGAACCAGGCATTGTTGAAGTTTCTCTCTTACCCTTAAGTCCATTATGTTCATACTGCTTCCATTCTGCTGCATTTTCAAGTGGAGCCTGTCCATTTTTGCCCTTGTAATCTTCAAGTTCTGGTAAGATAAGTGGAAGCTCATCATCATCAAGAACGTGAATCTGTCCGTCTTCAAGATATACGATAGGCACTGGTTCACCCCAGTATCTCTGTCTTGCAAATATCCACTCTCTGAAATGGTAGTTAGCCTTTCTTCTTGCTACGCCCATTTTTTCAAGTTTCTGAGTAATAGCTTCCTTAGCTTCTTCTACTGTAAGGCCTGTGAATTCCTCTGAGTTGATAAGCTTGCAGCCCTTGCCAAGGTAATCATACTTTTCAAATGCCTTTTCTGATACATCAGCGCCATCAATAACCTGTATTCTAGGAATATTGTGTGCCTCTGAGTACTCAAAATCTCTCTGGTCGTGGCTTGGAACTGCCATAACAGCACCAGTACCATAGTTGGCAAGAACGAAATCACCTATGTATATAGGAACTTTCTTGCCATTTACCGGGTTAATTGCATATATTCCTTCAAGAACGCAGCCTGACTTAGTCTTGTTAAGCTCTGTTCTATCCATATCATTCTTCTTAATAGTCTCTGCTATATAAGCTTCTACCTCTTCCTTGTTCTGAATTCTTGGCATAAGCTCCTTAACGATATCTCCATCTGGTGCAAGTACCATAAATGTAATACCATATATAGTTTCAATACAAGTAGTAAAGATAGAGAAATCTCCACCACCGTCAATCTTAAAGTCAACCTCAACACCTTCTGACTTGCCTATCCAGTGTCTCTGCATTTCCTTAGTAGACTCTGGCCAGTCAATATGTTCAAGTCCTTCAAGTAACTTATCTGCAAATGCTACCTGATCGATAACCCACTGCTTCATATTCTTTCTTACAACAGGGTATCCGCCACGCTCTGACTTACCGTCAATAACTTCATCATTAGAAAGAACTGTACCAAGTTCCTCACACCAGTTAACTGGCATATCTATATATTTAGCATAGCCGTCAAGGTATAACTGCTTGAATATCCACTGTGTCCATTTGTAGAACTTAGGATCACTTGTAGCAATCTTCTTGCTCCAGTCATAGTCAAACCCTAATTCCTTTAACTGCTTAGTAAATGTTTCTATATTCTTTTCTGTAAATCCATTAGGATTATTACCTGTCTTTACAGCATACTGTTCTGCTGGAAGTCCAAATGAATCATATCCCATTGGATGAAGTACATTATATCCCTGCATTCTCTTCATACGTGAAGTGATATCTGTAGCTGTATATCCTTCTGGGTGTCCTGCGTGAAGACCTACACCTGATGGATAAGGGAACATATCAAGCGCATAATACTTAGGCTTTGAAAAATCCCATACATCTGTTTTAAATGTTTCGTGTTCTTCCCAATACTTCTGCCACTTTGGCTCGATAGATTTAGGATTATAAGTTGTTGTGTTAGCCATCTTAAAACCTCATTCCTGCACCAGTTATACCAATCCAGTGCTTTCAATCACATATTTACTCACTTTCAAATATTATCACAATGAAAGTATTTGTCAATAACCGGCCACTTTTTTACGGCAATCCTTTGACATTGACATTATATCTTTGTATTTCTGTCATTTTTCTCATTGCTATTTTACATTAATCATTTTGCTTTAATCTTTTTACTTTAATCTTTTTACTTTGGTTATTTTACCTTAGTATAGAAATTTTCCAGTACTATTTTTTTAAGTGCCATACTATCCGTGTGGTATTCCTCAAATTCTTCTCCCATCTTAACCTCACCTGGAATTGTTGTCACATCTTCCATAGAAAAATGGGTTCTTCCTGCAAGCTGTGCAATATACATAAGCTCTGAAGCTGATATATCAGTATATATGCAGTCATTTTCTTTAAGCTTATTAAGAATAGATAACGCTATCATCGGGTTACGCTTAAGCTTTGATTTGGCTGTGCTTACAAGACTGCTTATATATTGCTCCTGCCTTTCCACCCTGTCCATTGCGCTCTTAAATATTGTACAATCTCTTTCTCTTATAAATGTAACTGCCTGCTCGCCAGTAAGCTTTAATGTGTTACCCTTGTAGAACTCCGGTTCGAGAACTTCTTCACTCTCATCTGTAAAATCGTTCTCTATGGTAACTTCAACACCGCCCACAGCATCATTAATCACACCTATAGCTTCACAGTTAAATACACACACGCGGTCTATAGGTATATTATACATCAGCCTTGATACTGCCTCCGCGTTACAAGAAGATTGCTGTCTATGCCAAGCACAAGTATATTTACAATATCAGCATTATATATATACTGTCCACCATTATATTCAACGCTATCAGAAATAACTTAATTTATACGTATTATTTTATGAACATTTTTGACAAATTTTTCAAAAGTTGTTTAATTACTTTAAATATATTTAGTTTCATCCTTTACACTGTTACTTTAAAGTGCTAAAATCTATAACAATCATTGTATTTTAATGATTTTAATTACACACAAACATCATATTTATTATTAAATTATAAGAAACGAGGTTAAGTATATTATGGATTGTAAAGTTGGTTTTATAGGCTTCGGACTTATCGCTGGCTCTATAGCGCACGCACTCAGGGAATCGGGCAATAATTATAATATAATTGCAACAAGCAGAAGACTTGAGCCTGTGTATAAAGCAAAGGAAGACGGAGTTGTTGATGACGTACTTGACTGCGTTGATGATAGATTTGCTAATTGTGATTTTATAATTCTGTGCACACCGGTAATAACGATGAATGACTACCTTAAGCAGTTAAAAGATATCGTTAAAAGCGGCTGTATTATAACTGATGTCGGAAGTGTTAAGACTTCAATACATAACACTGTTAAAGAGCTTGATATGGAAAATGTATTTATAGGCGGTCACCCTATGGCTGGCTCTGAACTTACAGGCTATGCTAATTCTTCATCAGCAATTATGAAAAATGCACGCTATGTAATCACTCCAACATCAAAGACTACTAATGAACAGCTCGAACGCTTCAAAGCTCTTGTGTATGATATGAAAGCCAATCCTATTGTTATGGACTACACAATTCACGATAAAAGCGTAGCCGCAATAAGCCACCTTCCACACCTCATATCTACAGCACTTGTAAAGCTTGTATCTGAACAGGACGACAACGACAAGCATATGCAGATGTTAGCGGCTGGAAGCTTTCGCGATATGACAAGGGTAGCCGCTTCATCTCCTGAAATGTGGGACCAGATATGTGCTTCTAACTCAGAAGACATAAGCGTACTGCTCGGCGATTATATTGACATATTAAGTGAAATTAAGAAGAATATTGATAACAAAACTCCAGGGTATGTTAATGAACTTTTTGAAATGTCCAGGGAGTATAAGAATTCGTTTAGGAAATAGTATATGTTATATATAGCTATATAACAATTTCTATCGTTTTCGTTACAAGTTAATTTCAAAAGAATACTCGGTCACAACCGAGTCGATTGTGACCGAGTATTCTTTTACTCCATATTTTCTACTTATCCCTATAGTGCGTTCCACATTGTATGATTTCAATATTATTATTTTCTATTCTGAAAACAATCCTATTCTTCTCATCAATTCTAACACTCCAATATCCTTGTAAATTGCCACTAAGAGGCTCTGGCTTTCCTATACATTGATATCCATTTCTGTCAATATCCATCAATAATCTATTTATCTTTTTTAGCATCTTCTTATCCTGTGTCTGCCAATTAAGATATTCTTCCCAAGCCTCATCTCCCCATAATTTTCTCACTCATCCTCCTCTATTAATTCGTGCTCCTTTAAAGTACTTTTACCTGAACGTATATTTGCCACACGTCTTTCCAATTCTTCTATATTATACTTACTATAGAATGGGTCAGCTGTAAGTTCAAAAGGAATACGGTTTTCCCTGACAACTGTTTTTAAGAATATATTAATTGCTGTTGACATACTTAGTCCTATTTCGTCTAATGTTTTCTCTGCTTTATGCTTTATCTCATCATCTACACGTAAACTAATCTGTGCCATAATATTCACTCCCTTCTGTATAATAATTATAATATTTTCCGCCACACTATGCAAGCATTTGTATATACATTTGCTATTTTTTTCTAAACTCTGAAGCACCCTCCACCAATAAATTCTCTCATTATAGAATTAATTGGAACATTGTCTGCCTGACAAGGAAGGAAATACGCCAGAAACTTGAGTAATCTCTTGGCTTCCTGATATTCTGGGTCATCTTCTGTTATTGAGAAAAGAAGTGGCTCTACTATTGGCTTTAATATACATAGCTCATATGCCATAGCCGAATTAAACATAGCATCTGCTTCTTCCTGAAATGGAAAGATATTCTTTTCTTCACCTTTTCTAACCGACTCCCACATTGAAAGTGTTCTCTTGGCAGAAGCTCCTCTTGTTCTGTAATCCCTTGCCATACGTCTTATAAGACGTCCATCTGTTGTAGCAACTCTGTTATGCTCGTCAACATTAAGCTGTGTAAGTGCACTTATATAGATTTTAAACTTGCTTTCAACTGGAAGTGCGTAGGATAATTCATCATTAAGGCAGTGTATACCCTCAATAACAAGAATATCTTCTTCCCCAAGCTGTATATAATCACCATTGTATTCTTTCCTTCCTGTAAGGAAATTAAACTGAGGTATCTCAACCTTTTCACCTCTTAGCAATGCATTCATATGGTCATTAAAAAGCTTTATGTCTATTGCATGTAAATCCTCAAAATTGTACTCTCCATTTTCATCAACAGGTGTCTGCTCTCTCTCCACGAAATAATTATCAACCCCAATTGCGTGTGGCTTAAATCCACTTGCTCTTAACTGTATAGATAATCTGTGTGAAAATGTTGTCTTTCCAGATGAAGATGGTCCGGCTATCATAATGAATTTAACGCCTTCCCTTTCTTTTATCTGATTAACAATCTCAACAATCTTCTGCTCCTGTAACGCTTCCTGAACAAGAATAAGTGAATTAATATCCCCGCTTATTATATGCTTATTCAATGATGCAACTGTATCAACACCAAGCATATCTGCCCACTCGCTTCTTTCCATAAGTACATTAAAAAGCTTAGCCTGTGGTGCAAATTCCGGCACTGTTTCCGGATTTTCTTTAGTTGGCAACTGAAGAACAAAGCCCTTATCATACTGGAATATGTCAAATGTCTTTAATATTCCTGTATTAGCTGCCATATAACCATAGAAGTAATCGTAATAACCCTCTATGCTGTATACATTAACATAAGAACTAATTCTATATTTGAATAACTGTGTCTTATCTTCCATTCCGAACTTCTTGAACAGCTTAATAGCCTCTGATGTCTTCATTCCCTGCTTCTTAATAGGCAGGTTTTTCTTAACATCAGCTCTCATAACTTCTTTTACTTTATTAAGAAATTCTTCTGTAATCTCAAAATCACCCTTTATATCGCAATAAAGACCTTTGCTAAGAGAGAATTCAACTGTAACTCTCTTGATTTTATTATCTGTATCAAGCTTATGTATTGCATTGAGCATTAAAAGAAGTACGCTTCTTTTATACGCCTCATTACCCATAGTTTCTCCTACAGTAATAAATTCCACCTTTTCATCCGTTATATCCATATCTGATATCTCTGTAAGCTTGCCGTTGACATTAGCAAGAATAATATCATATTTGTAATCTTTTGCGGCTTCTGCTGCCATCTGTGATAAAAGCATTTATTGCTCCTTCCATCTTCCTAACGCCTTATTAATAACAGCAATATCTTCATCAATAGCCTTGATTCTATTCTTCACAGACACTGACTGTTCTTTATTAAGAAGATTATCTCTAATATTATTACAACTCATAAGTTCTTTATTAAGATACTCATAAAGCACTTCTGACTTATTATCAAGAAGGTATTTTCCATATCTTAATTCTTCCTCAGTGTAAGCTGTAATCTTTTTTTCATTATTATTCTGATTATCATTTTTATAAATGTCATCTGCATCAACAACATTTTTATTAAAATGCTGTTCATATGGCGTGTTGTATACACAGTCAAATATAAAGTAATATTTTCCGTCTTCTAATAGAATATGTTCTGACTTAATATCTATGCCAGCTTCTAAAAGATATGCACGGAAATCCCTTAATTCTGACTGTGCAGATAAGACAAGCTGGGTATTATACCCAAGCTTGTCTATACCTGCCTGTAATATACTCTTCATAAGCTTTCCGCCCATACCGCATATAGTTACTGTATCAACGTCACCTTTATTAATACCTTTAAGCCCGTCACAAAGCTGTGTAGTTATCTTATCTGAAAGTCCATATTCATCAATGTGCAGCTGTGCACGTCTTAATGGTTCTTTTCTTACATCACATGCATATACTTTATTACTTATTCCATTCTGGACAAGATATATTGGAAGATATGCATGATCTGTGCCGATATCTGCTACTCTTGCACCTTTATTAACAAGACTTGCAACACATTTTAATCTATTAGATATATTAATAATATCGTTCATAAGCTTTCCTTAGTAACACCATTTAATAGTCTTGCCAATTAATCAAGGTAATCCTTAAGCTTGCGGCTTCTGCTTGGGTGTCTTAACTTTCTTAATGCCTTAGCTTCAATCTGTCTTATACGCTCTCTTGTAACATTGAATTCTTTACCAACTTCTTCAAGAGTTCTTGCTCTTCCATCGTCCATTCCAAAACGAAGTCTTAATACCTTCTGCTCTCTATCTGTAAGTGTTCCAAGAACTTCTACAAGCTGTTCCTTAAGAAGTGTTGAAGCTGCTGCCTCTGCTGGTACTGGAACATTATCATCCTGAATAAAGTCACCAAGGTGGCTGTCTTCCTCTTCACCGATAGGTGTTTCAAGTGAAACCGGCTCTTGTGAAATCTTCTGGATTTCCCTCACTCTCTCAACCGGGATATCCATAGTCTCTGCTATTTCTTCAGGAGATGGTTCTCTTCCTAATTCCTGTAAAAGCTGTCTTTGTACTCTTACAAGCTTGTTGATAGTTTCTACCATATGAACTGGAATACGGATTGTTCTTGCCTGGTCAGCAATAGCTCTTGTAATAGCCTGTCTTATCCACCATGTAGCATATGTTGAGAACTTATATCCCTTACGGTAATCGAACTTTTCAACAGCCTTAATAAGACCGAGGTTACCTTCCTGAATAAGGTCAAGGAACTGCATTCCTCTTCCAACATAACGTTTTGCAATACTTACAACAAGACGTAAGTTAGCCTCGGCAAGTCTTTTCTTAGCTTCCTCATCACCCTGTTCCATTCTCTTAGCGTACTCAATCTCTTCCTCTGCACTTAAAAGTGGGACTTTACCAATCTCTTTTAAGTACATTCTTACAGGATCTTCAAGGCCAATACCATCTGGTACAGATAAATCAATTTTTTCAATATCTATATCATCTTCATCATCAAGAAGGATATCGTCCTCCTCAACTTCATCATCATTCATCTTAACATCTACATTACAAGCTTCAAGGAATTCAAATACCTTTTCCATTTTATCTGCTTCAAAATCAGTATCCTGAAAATAGTTCATAATTTCCTTATAATCAAGGACATTCTTTTTCTTCTTGGCTATTGCAAGTATTCCTCTGCATTTTTCCATAAATTTTTCCTGAATAGCCTGTGCTTTTTCTTCTTCTGTAAGTTCAGCTTCTGCACCTTCCTTGCCTTTTCTTGGCTTCTTGGCTGTGCTCTTAGCACTATCTTCGTCTGATTTCTTCTTTCTTGTTGCTTTTTTAGTTTCTTTTACTTCTTCTTCGATTAAGTTTTCTTTCTTATCTGCCATTACAATGGTCCACCTTTCGCATATATTACAAATTAATATGAATATTATTAAGCTTCATCTGCTGATTGATAATGTCCTGCATAGCTCTTGCATCTGTAGCATTATCAAGCTTAGTATCAAGACTATTCTTCTTGACCTTTATAACTGTATCATTAAGCGTCTTCTCCCTCTCAAGCTTGTTAAGGGAGTCACTTAATTCTGCACTAAACATAGCCGCTATTTCATTGTGCATACTTGTATCCATATATGAACTGATAATCGCCGCAGGATTAATCTGCCCAGTCTCGTATTGTTCATATATCTTAGCTGCTACATCTTTAAATACCGGATCTACAAAATCATCAGGACTTATAAACTTACTGACCTTCTCATAAATGTCACCATCTTCAATCATCCACGTCAGCAAAATCTTCTCTGCCTGTCTTACGCCATTTTCGCGTTTCTTCCTTATAGGAGTATTCTCCTTAGCCGTATATGTGTCGTGCTTTGCCATAATGCCTTCATTGCTTCCAAGCCTTATGACCATATCCCTCATTCCGTCTTCTGGAATCATATACTGCCTGCACACCGCCTTAAGATAATTCTCCCTCTCAAGCTTTTCCTTAAATACGACAAGCCTGGAAGCTACTTCTTTCTCAAATGACGTTTCGCCCTCAGGATCACTTCTGTTATAATTCTTCTCTATTATTCCAATTTCATACATAAAGCTGTTCTGTGCCTTATCTATTCTGTCCTGAAAGCTTTCTGTACCTAATGCCTTGATGAATTCATCAGGGTCTTTATATGGCCGCATATTAATAACTCTTGTGGACAAACCTGCTTCTTTAAGTATCGGAATTGCCCTTAATGCAGCTTTCACACCTGCCTCATCACTATCGTAAGTTATAAGCACATTGTCAGTATATCTTTTCATAAGCCGTGCGTGTCCCGGTGTCAACGCTGTTCCAAGTGATGCTACCGCCTGTGTAAATCCAGCCTGATGAAGGGATATTACATCCATATAGCCCTCACATATTATAAGGTTATTCTTTCTTGCTGTTCTTGCCGCATTCAGCCCATACAAATTCCTGCTTTTATCAAACAGCTTGGTCTCTGGCGAATTAAGATACTTAGGTTTCGCATCTCCCATTACTCTTCCGCCAAAGCCTATAACCTTATTGTTAATGTCCATTATAGGAAATATTACCCTGTTCCAGAACTTATCCCTCACACCTTTTTCATATGTAAAAAGGCCCGATTCTTTTAAAATCTCATCATCATAGCCTTTATCCTTTAACATACGATACAGCTCACCCGTTGACTGCGGTGCAAATCCAAGTCCAAAGCTGTTAATAGTCTTATCCGACAGACCTCTCTTTACAAGGTAATCAAGCCCCGACTTTCCAGCTTCTGACTTTAACTGATGATAATAATAAGTCGCCGCTATTTTATTAATCTCTAAAAGCCTTGTCTTTATATCCCTGTCTTTTCTGTCCTCTGCGGAGTAATCAGTCTCAGGAAGTTCCATTCCTGCACGTTCTCCAAGCATTTTTACTGCTTCTGGAAATGTATAATTCTCATATTCCATTACAAATGTTATTACATTTCCTCCAACTCCACAGCCAAAGCAGTGATACATCTGCTTCGTGCCAGACACAGAAAATGACGGTGACTTCTCATTATGGAATGGACAAAGCCCTACATATGAACTGCCATTTTTCTTAAGTTTTATATATCCTGAAATAACATCAACTATATCATTTCTTGATATTACCTCTTCTATTACTTCACTTGAATACATTATTAACTCTTCTTTCCAGCCTTTCCAAGATATGAAAGCAAATATATTATTATGCCCGAAAGCACTTGTTATTACTTGCAGATACATTTTCTGCACATCAGCCTTTCCAGGCCTTAGGAACAAATATATTCTCAAACTTGCTTATAGAATACTGGTCACTCATTCCTGCTATATAATCGCATACAACACGCTCTGGCTTCTCGCCTCTTTCATATATGAAGCGTTTGTAATTGTCAGGAAGTTCCTCAATATTAGCAATATAATAATTATAAAGTTCTGTTATGAGCTTGCACACCTTAATCTCCTCGCTCTTTGCAGCTGGATTGGTATACAATCTGTCAAACATAAACTGTCTTAAATCTGTCATCGCCTTATGTACTGTATCAGACATTATAATATCATCCTTGTCAATACTGCACTTTATTATATCGCTTATAAGCGTATTAAGCCTGCTCTTGGTAGTTGTTCCCAACACATCCGTATATTCCTTAGGTATATAGTCCTCGGAAAATATTCTTGCCCTTATTGCATCATCAATATCGTGATTAATGTATGCAATCTTATCTGAAAGCCTTACTACCTTACCTTCAAGCGTTGATGGGTGTCCTGCTGTTCTATGATTAACAATACCATCTCTTACTTCCCACGTAAGATTAAGCCCTGCTCCATCTTTTTCCAGGAATTCAACAACTCTTATGCTCTGCCTGTAATGGCTGAACCCTAACGGACATATCTTATCAAGCGTTCTCTCGCCTGCATGTCCAAATGGCGTATGCCCCAGATCGTGTCCCAGTGCGATAGCTTCTGTCAAATCCTCGTTAAGTCTTAACGCTCTTGAGATGCTTCTTGCTATCTGGGCAACCTCCAGCGTATGTGTAAGTCTTGTCCTGTAATGATCTCCCTCTGGTGCAAGAAATACCTGTGTCTTATGCTTCAGTCTCCTAAATGACTTACTATGTAATATTCTATCCCTGTCCCTCTGATAAATCGTACGCATATCACACTGTGGCTCTGGCTTATCCCTGCCCCTTGATTCATCACTGAAACTGGCATATGGACTCATATACTCGTGTTCTCTGCTCTCCTGCTGTTCTCTGATATTCATACTTCACCCTCATTTCTATGCAATACATAATTGCACATACAAACGCCAAAAAACTGCCTACTTTTTAAGTATTCAACAAAATCAGATAATTTCCTTTTTTTATTTTTCATCTTTTTTATATTGCATTTATATTGTATATATGGTATATATAATATATATTACGCGTAATATTTTATTACAATGGTATATCATTAATCTTAATTATCTAGTGCATAGCCAGCACGAATAACAATATTATTCTTCTTGTCATAACTTTTTCCCAATGATAGAATATAGACATAATGACACGAATTACACTAATGTAGACGATTTAACTGTTACCACCCTTAAAGGTGGCGTGTATATGAAGTATAAAAACGATGCTTCATTTGTGTTCGGGCAGGATTTGTATATGTTTGAACAGCAGTCAAGCCGTAATCCTAATATGCCGTTGCGATTTCTGCACTATTTATCTGATGTATACAGACAGATGTATAACAATAGTGATTTGCACAGGAGTACAACGCTTAAAATTCCAGTACCTCATTTTGTTACATTTTATAACGGTAAACAGCCACTTGAAGCAGAGAGTATTCTTCGATTATCTGATATGTATGAGAAGGAAATTGACTGTCCGGAGTTAGAGCTTATGGTAAGGGTTATTAATATTAACACGGGAGCTATTATTAATAAAAAATTATTGGACACTGAAAAGAATGATATTATTAATGGTACTAATCAATCAGATGAGTTTCATAATTCTAATAATAAAGTCAGTTCAGATAACACTAATCCATTTACATTCAGCTCTGAATTTCTTTCTAAATGCGAAACTCTTAAGGACTATATGACCTTTGTTAATAAAGTGCGTGTTAAGACTGATGTTGAGAAAATCGATATCCGCACTGCTGTTACTGAGGCAGTTGATGAATGTATAGCTGAAAATGTATTGTCTGAATTTTTTAGAAATCACAGGGAGGAAGTGATTACTGTGAGCATTTATGAATATGACGAAGAAGGTCATCTTGAAATCGTTAAGGAAGAAGGCAGGCAATTGGGTATCGCTGAGGGTAAACAGCTCGGATTGGCTCAAGGTAGACAAATTGGATTTAATGAGGGCAAGCAACTCGAACTTACCAAAGGTATCAACGCTTTTATCAAATTATGCAAAGATATGAACCTATCAGATGATGACACTGTTAATAAACTCATTGAAGATTACCAACTATCCAAAGATGAAGCTGTCAACGCTGTAAAGAATTATTAATACAAAAACAACCCCACATATGTGCATGGAACATATTGCGGGGTTGTTTTTATGTAATTTTTAATAATCTAACTTTAAAGTTTTGATTATTCAGGCTTTATTATATTAGCTTGATTAACCTAGTAGTAATACGCTAATTGATTACTGAAGAAGTGTAAGAACACCCTGGTTAGACTGATTAGCCTGTGCAAGCATAGACTGTCCAGCCTGAGCTAAGATATTGTTCTTGCTGTAGTTAACCATCTCTTCTGCCATATCTGTATCACGGATACGTGACTCAGCTGTCTGAAGGTTCTCAGAAGCTGTATCAAGGTTGTTGATTGTATGCTCAAGTCTGTTCTGAACAGCACCCATCTGACCTCTTGCCTTAGATACCTTCTTGATAGCTGCATCGATAGTTGTAGTAGCTGTCTTAGCCTTATCCTGTGTACTTAAATCAACCTTACCAGCACCTACACCAAGTGCGTCAGCGCTCATATCATCAAGAGTGAAGTTCATTGTCTGGCCTTCGTTAGCACCAATCTGAAGCTCAATACCCTTGCCTGTAGCTGTAGCTGATGGCTTTAAGCTTAATGCACCATTTCCATCACTCTCAGCCGCAATACCTGTCTTAGAATTGATCAATGCAGCCATAGCCTTACCAGCATCTTCATCTACGGTTGCCTTTGCTACAACATAATTAACATCTTTATTATTATCACCTAACTTAGATGCATCTGTAACATATGCGAACTTTTCACCATTAACTGTAAATATTGAGTCTTCAATATTTTTGTCTTTAGCTCCATCATATACCTGAATATTTTCTGATATTTTATTATATGCTTCTGTACCTGGAGTTGATTTTGCTGGTGCTGCTGATGTTCCATCCTGAGATACTAAAGCAATGCTTGGTGTTACTCCAGCTTCCTTAGCTGTGAAAGTAATAGCTCCAGTTGTTGTATCACTCGTAATATCAAACGTATCTGCAAGACTTGTTTTCTTTAATTCAGTTACAATTGATGCAGCATCTTTTGCTTTGTCATTCTGTCCTGTGACTGTAACTGATGTTGTAGTTGCATTACCATTCTTATCTAATGTTGTTACTGAATATGTTGATTCCTTAGCAGCAGCAACTGCAGTTACTGCTGCTGTCGTAAATGTTGATTTTGTAGCTGGCTCTTCAGTAAGGTTACCTGCTGCACTCTTACTTACAGATACCTGAACCTTGCTTCCTGACTGTGAACCATCAAGTAACTTCATAGTATTGAACTCTGTTGTATCAGAGATTCTTGTTAATTCGCTCTGAAGCTGTTCAATTTCGTTCTGAACTGCTTCTCTATCGTCATCTGTCTCTGTTCCGTTAGCTGCCTGTACTGAAAGCTCTCTCATTCTCTGAAGAATTGAGTGTGATTCATTTAAAGCACCTTCAGCTGTCTGGATAAGTGAAATACCATCCTGAGCATTTGTTGAAGCCTGATTAAGACCTCTAATCTGACCTCTCATCTTCTCTGAAATTGAAAGTCCAGCAGCATCATCTGCGGCACGATTGATTCTGTAACCTGATGATAACTTCTCTGTTGATTTTGACTGTGCAGATGAAACTCCGCTTAACATTCTGTTAGCATTCATAGCTGACATATTGTGTTGTACTACCATAGTGTGTACCTCCGTGTAAAATATAATATTTGTTTGGGAATCCGTTCCCAACTCCCTTACCGGGAATGTATTAGAACTGCTGGCATCAGCCTTAACAGTTAATACGCATATATAATAAACAGCGTTACCATGCTAACCCTGTATATTATCCTGACTGATGTCCTCTTTCCTATCTACAACCTGCTTATTCATCTTCTTATCTTCCCTTATAAGCCTGCGGATTTTGGAAAGTGTTTCAGGGGAAAGTCCACGTTCCGCATAATATGGAGATATATAGCGGGACTCTTTCTTGTCCGAATTGGCAGTATTTCTTGCAAGAACCTTGCTTCTTACAATGTTGAGTTCCCTTGGGGCATCTATTAAAAGATGAATGTTCCCTTCTGAGCCTCCTGAATAGATAACCCTTACATCATCACCGATGTTGATGTACTCGCCGGGTTTGATTGTGAGCTTAAGCACATTAACCTCCTTGTCTATGCAACAAATTATTTCAAAATGTTGCATCAAATGTTGTATGCTATATGGTGAATGGAGGTATAAATATGAGCACAGCACAACCGATAAGAAATATTGATGAGCTGGAAGCATTTCGCAGATTTTATCTGGATAATGAGCCCAACTTAAGAAACTATGCCCTTATATGTTTAGGGGTAAATTCAGCATTAAGAATTAGTGATTTGCTCGAATTACGATGGAAAGATGTCTATGACATCAAGGAAAAACATTTTAGGAAGCATCTCGTAACAACCGAGAAAAAGACTGGTAAGGAGACACGGATAGCAATTAACAAAAGCACAAGAAAAGGGTTATCTAGGTATATGGAGAGCCTTGATGACGTAACAGGGGAGGGGTATATATTCCCAGGGAGATACAATAATACTGCATTAAGCCGTTCGCAGGCATTCCGTATTATCAAACACGCGGCTGATATTCTTAATCTTGAAAACGGAATAAGCTGCCATTCAATGCGTAAAACCTTCGGGTATTATGCTTGGAAATGTGGAACACCTCCTGCAATTCTTATGGATATCTATAACCATTCATCTTATGAGATAACTAAAAGATACTTAGGAATTAAGCAGGACGATAAAGATTCTGTATTTTTAAAGGTTAATCTTTGAAAAGTTTCTAAAAAAGTCAATTTTTTTATAAAAAGGGGTAAAGTAATATGAAAAATAGACGATATAGAATATGTAAATAAGAATAAGATATTAATAATGGATGCAACATTTTGAAATAAAATGTTGCATCGTTTTTTATATAATGCTTGAATACACAACAAAATATGAAATAAAAATATACAACAAAAAATGTGACTAAGCATTTACTTAATCACATTCTTCTATAAGTATATTAATTATATTCATATCAGTGTACTAAGCCTCTGATATGATATTTTCTGACTTTGTTATAATATCCAGCAATTCTTGTGCAGCCTTTCAGTGCATATAAAGTTCCACAAAGAGCTTTTAAGATTAACACTTTGGTGTTCATTATATTATCTGTCATTAGTGTCTTTATTATCCGGCTGTATCTTTAATATAACTGACTCTGCCCTGTTTACCGAAGAACGTTCAACAAACAGCCATACATTATCAATTGTCAGCTTATCCCCGGCTTTAGGTATTCTGTCAAGCTTTTCTGATATAAATCCACCAAGCGAGTCATTATCCTGTGAGTACAACTTAGTTCCAAGCTCACTATTAATGTCATCAAGCTTGCACGATGCATTAATTCGATATGTATTATCCCTTATCTTAGTCATATCGTCTTTCTCATCTGTATCATACTCATCTCTGATTTCACCAACAATTTCCTCAAGCAAATCCTCAGTTGTTATCATACCAGCTATCTGTCCGTATTCATCAAGAACAATTGCAATACTGTATCTGTTAAGCTGCATTTCTTTAAACAGCTCAGATGTATTCTTATGTTCGTATGTAAAAAATGGTTTTCTCATTATATCTCTTATATTAAAGGTTTCGTCTTTTTTATCACCGACTATCAAATCTTTAATATTAAGTATACCGATTACATTATCTGAATCATTCTCGTATATCGGTATTCTTGTATACATTGTACTTTTAAATAATGTAATTATATCTTCATAAGATGAATTAACATCTGCAACTGTCATATCAATTCTTGGAATCATAACGTCTTTAACGCTTGTATCTCCAAAGTCAAACAGGTTATCAATAATCTGTCTTTCATCTTTCTCGATAATTCCTTCTTCATGGCTTACCTTTACTATTGTACGAAGTTCTTCCTCAGTAATAGTTGAATTCTTATCATTAGATTTAATACCAAATATTCTTAATACTCCGCCAGCAAGATGGTCAACTATAAATATCACTGGTGTCAATATAACCATAAGACCATATATAATTGGTGCATATAATAATGTAAGCTTAACAGAATAATATGTAGCAAGATTCTTTGGGGTTATTTCTCCGAATAAAAGAACGAAAAGTGTAAGAACACCAGTTGCTATTCCTGTAGCATAGCTTCCCCATACCTTTATTGTAAATGTAGTAACAAGTGCTGAGCAGGAAATATTAACAATGTTATTACCTATAAGTACGGCACTTAGCAACTTTCCAGAATCATCTATAATCTTAGCAACTAAAGCTGCACGTTTGTTGCCCTCATCCATAAGCGAACGAATTTTCATCTTGCTTACAGTCATAAATGATGTCTCAGCTGACGAGAAAAATGCCGAAAGAAATAATAAAATAATAATAGTTATAAGTTGAATATAACTGTCCGTATCCAAGGAATTATTCCTCCATTCTTTTTATAAAATAATATTTATATACAACACTTTAATTTGTGTGTTATATTTTAATATATTACAGTATTAATAATACAGATGTCAAGTTGAATGAATATTATCAAATATATGGACATAAGCTTGTAAAGAATATATATAGATTGGAAATGCTGTATGAACAAATTAATTGGAATACTAAAGACCTTAATAGCTGGTTATATTATAACAATTGCTTTACTGATAATTATATCTATATGTATGTATAAAATGTCACTTAGCAATAACATAATAAGCATATGTATTACTGCCGCCTATGGTATCAGCACATTTGCCGGTGGACTTATATTAGGACACATAAGAAAATGCAACCGTCTTATATGGGGAATACTCTATGGTATTATATACTTCTGCATTTTATGTGTTATCTCTGTTGCCATTAATCAGGGTTCTGGCTTTGATATTGCTTCTGCTGCAAAATGTATTGGCATATGCTGTGCCTGCGGCGGTGCTGGTGGCTTTTTTTCCCCATAGATAAGCCATGTCCGAAAGATAATAAATACCTCAAGACATTTATTATCTATAACAGATAAAGCCTGCTATTACATAAAATATGCCAGACTGGCACTCAAGTGACATTCTGGCATATATATTAAATAACATAGTTATCAATTCCATTACCAGAATTAATAAGGTCTGCTATTGTTATCTTGTTAAAGTAATCATTGATTGTCTTCTCAAAATTCTCCCACATAGTAATTGTCTTGCACTCTTCAAGCTTAGGACACTTATTAGGCTTGCTCTCAAGACAGGCAACAGGTGCTAAAGAACCTTCTGTACACTGTAATACGCTTAATACTGTGTATTCCTCTGGACGCCTTGAAAGCTTATATCCACCACCCTTTCCTCTTAATGATATAAGAAAATCATTCTTGCTTAATAAAGAAACAATTGATTCTAAATATTTCTCTGAAATTCCTTGTCTTTCAGCTATATCCATAAGTGTTATATATTCGCCATTATCGTGTTCTGCTAAATCTATCATAACCCTTAATGCATATCTGCCTTTTGTTGATATCTTCATCTAAATCCTCCATTCTTAAATATAACAGTCTTAAGTATAATGGACTTATTATATTTCTCATTCTATAAACATACTATACCACAATGTTTGTATGAATTTCAAGATGATTTATAAAATTTTATTAAGCGTATTCTTAAGACACACCGCTCCCCAGCCTGTACGCGGGTCTGGCTGATTATCGTTTCGTGTAATCCCAACAAGTCCTACTGGCTTAGAACCATCAATAAGAGCTGCCTTTAATTTCTCGCCATACATAAACCTGTCATTGCCCATAACTATTCCCCACTGCATAAGAAGTGCCGCCGCACCTGTAACAACCGGAACTGCATAAGATGTGCCTGTAACATTTCTATATGTAATATCATTCCCCCTCTGCCTTGCAATGCTTATATCGACACCTGGTGCTGTGATATCCGGCTTAACTCCTGCATTAACATTTCTTATGCTATTATCAAATCCCCGTCCCGAAAATGCTGCATAAGAATTCGTGTATGCATTATACGCCCCAACTGCTATACAGTTTCTTGCCGTTGCAGGTATTGTAATCGTCCCATCAGCTGTAGGATTATTAAATGCTGTTGCATAACCAAGTGCCTGACTTGACGGAAGCCATATATTATATTCACCTGCCCTTATACTTCCTGCCATCAACACTATCTGCCATATACCTGATAATATATAATCAGTCTTTGGAATAAGATTAATATATATTTCCTGATATATATTATATGGAGATGGTTCACCAAGCAATGTTATAATCTCAGTATTGTATGTTTCATACCTGTTAATTCTCCCCTCAGTTATTATTCCAATCTGTTCGCCACGCGGATTGATTAACATTACATCAATTGTATCCCAGTAATTCTTCCATATCTGGATATCTATGGCACTCTGATATTCACCAACACTAAGATACGCTGTCTGTACCTGTCCGGTATTAATAATCCCCCCAAAATGTATCGCTTTATCTGCTTCATTGCCACTCCCTACACATATAACACACCTGTAGCTTTTGGATATATCATCAATAAAGCTCTCTAATAACGTATTACCATTATGTGCACCATAATTACAGCCATAACTTATATTAACTGCCACAGGCTTTCTGTATTCAATTGCTTTTCTTATAATATAATCAATTGCATCCATAAGGCTTGTTGTCCTTGGAAACTGGTTATTAATAGAATATCCCATTTTAACTGCTATAATATCAGCCTCGTAAGCAACGCCCAAACTGCCTGCCGCTATATACGAAACATCCGTTCCATGCATTATGTTATCAACCCCTGGAGCATTATCATAAGAAAATGTACCGCCTGATAAATCCTCATTAAGCCTTATATACTCATCAATCGACTGTTTATCGTATTTCTCACCTGTCGTCTGGTCATATATGTTAAGTATTCTTGTAGTCCCATCAGAATTCCTGAAAGCATTATCAAATATATCTATCCCTGTATCAATCACTCCGACAATAACACCTTTTCCTGATAAAATGTTCCCATCCGCCCTCACGCTTCCTACACATGCGGCTGTCTTAGTGCGTTCTATCTGATAATAAAGACTCTTAGGCTTTTCCACATAATCTATGACATCTTCCTGCGATATAAGTTCTATTGTAGCTTTATCAGCCACTATAATTGCATAATAATTAAGAAGCTCTTTGATATATACGTTATATCTGTTTCGTATACTCTCAAGACTTCCTGAATATTTAACTATTATCTCCCATGTATTATCACGCCAGTTATAACCTGTACTAAGGCTGTCAGCTTTTCTTAATTCGTCTTCTGTGGCATCTAAAGATACATTCAATATATTTTCAAGCTTCTGGTTCATATTCAAATCGTCCGGCATTACAATAGATAAATAATTGCCATTTTTCTTCTACAATAATGCCGCTGGCAATTCTTTCACTATATTCCATTAATTATATTCACCATAATATAAGTAAAGACCTGATTCAAGTCTTTACACTTTAAATCAGGTCTTCTTAATAAATTCTATTCTGCACTTTGGACATTTAATACTTATCCTGCCTTTTCCTCTAGGCACCCTTATCTTCTGTGAACAACTTGGACACTTAAATATCTTATGTGTCTTATTGTCTTTAATTATATATTTAATTCTGTTAATCTTTCCCACTACTTTATAATGGAAAGACAGGTATTTCTCATTCTCTTTGCTTCTTTTAGATATATTACGCGAAAATACCCTAAAATATGTATATATTATTCCTGCAAGTGCTATGGCATATAATACATTGCTTCTGCTAAACATTGTTATAACCAGTAACACAAGACATATTAAAGATAAATTTCTTGACAATTGATCCATGCCATATCTTCCATACATAAATCTTGCAAATTTATCCTTGAAACCATTCATAAACAATCCAGCCTTTCACATTTCTCAATAATTATCATCAAATAATACTCTATCATATACTTTTGCAAAAGCAATTAAAAATATATAAAGAATTATTAAAAGGCTGTTATAGTTTAATATTTCTGTTCCATATATACATTACCATCAAGGTCTTTCCAGTAGAACTTATCATCAAGTATCATATAGCTGTGAGCTGAGTTCTCCTTAGGGATAGATACTGAACCTGGGTTCATATATATATATCCATCTCTCTTTTCACACTTTGGAACGTGTGTATGTCCGCATAAAAGGATATCGCCATCATTTAACGCCGGAATATTCTTTTCATCAAGCTTGTGTCCGTGTGCTAATACTATTGAACGGCCATTAAAATTAACATATGCCTGTTCACATAACACATTAAAATCAAGCACCATCTGATCTACCTCTGTATCACAATTACCTCTTACACATATTATCTTATTGCGCAGGGGATTAAGCATTGCGATAACTTCTTTGGGAGCATATTCTTTAGGAAGATCATTTCTTGGTCCGTGATAGAGTATATCTCCAAGAAGAACTAATCTTTCTGCGTTCTCCTCCTTGAATCTGTCTAACATTAATCTGCAATAATATGCAGAACCGTGAATATCTGATGCTATCATTATCTTTGACATAACTTTCTTCCTTTCCGTGCTGATGTACTGTCCATTAATATTCTTTTATCAACATATTTTTATTCATAAATTTTATTATTAATGTATTTAATAAATCCTAATACATAATATGTCAGTATAATGTTAATTGGAAGCTGTATCATATTCTTAGCAAAACGTATTGATAAGTAAAATGCGAAGCCCTTTCCATACATTATACTGCACCAGTAAGTTCCAAGTAATACATTTACAAGTAATGTATCAATTGTAAGTGCCGCTGCACATCTTAAAAGGAACTTAAAGTCTATAATCCTTAATATACCTTTCTTCTGACCCTGTTCATCATACTTTTCAGCTACCTTCATATTACAGCCATAAAAGAACAGACCATATATAAATCCAGCTAATGCCGCACTTATTGTCCAGCCAGGAAAATATGCACCTGTAGGCTTAATAACAAACTGAATCAAATCTCCAAGTCCACCACACACAAAGCCCATAACTGGACCAAACATATATCCTATTGCACAGTTGGCAAGAAAGGATACTGAAATTCTAAGTGTTGGTGTTACCTGAATTGATACAAACACAGCTAATACTGTGTGCAGAGCTATCAATAATGCCGCGGCAACTATTGACTTAATGCTCTTGAATTCTTTTGCAGAAAATGCAAAATTTCTTAATAAAATTGACATAAAAAAACCTCCTTTGCAGTAATCTTCGCTCTACATAGGAGGTTATTCGCCGTAGTATGTAGCAGCGGGATGCGGATTATGTATCGCAAGAAAACTTTTCGTCCAAATGGCAACTCCCTGTCCAAATGGCACTTAACGCACATATTCCTACTCTGCTTTTTTATTATTGTTCAAGCGTTATTATATACATACGCTTTACTGTTGTAAAGCGTTTTTTTGTATTTTTATTCATACATTTATCTTGCTATCCTCTGGACAGCCGGAATTTTATAATCTGAAGCGTAGCTTAAAAACTGCTGTAAACTATTCTGTGTCTTATACATATCAAGTATCTTCTTCATAAAAGCTATCGTGCTTTTCTTATATTTCATATGTAAAAGCACATTTACAGCCGCCTCATCATTATAGCTGCCTGCAAACTGCTTGGCATACCTTGCAAACTTCAGCTTATCTAAATTCTCGATATTATGATAATTCTGCAAAATCTCCAAAGCCTCAAGCACTTTGGAATTCTCAAAATCCAGATCAACCTCTGGTCTTTTAACTATTATATTGCCAAGCTCACAGGTTCTTGTTCTTATCACAGTTGAATACAGCTCTATCTTATCGCCCTTGTAAGATGATATCATATACTTGTTATACAGCCTGTAGCCTATAAACATTCCACTGTCGTTATTATCTCCAAAGAAATAATTAAGCAGTAATTCTTCTATGTTCTTATCACCATCAGATGTCTTAATATACATTCCTTTTCCAGCTCTTAAAATGTAACCATCCTCGCACAGTCTTTCTATAGACCTGAAAAAAGCATCGTGGCTCATCCTGGTAAATCCCTGTTCATACATTGCATTAGCAACTACAACCGTACCTTCTGGAATATTATCAAAATATTCAATCATTTTATCCCTGAACTTCATACGCTTTATCCTGACTACTTAACTTCTTCAAGATTAATAGTTTCTGTGTTGTCCTCAGTAGTATCAGCGTTATCTGCAGGCTTAAAGCCGTCTTCTGACTTAACTGTTTCTTCTGACACAGCCTCTTTCTCGCTCTTGTTAATAACTTTTACGTCTACATCTCCTGACTCTGGAAATGCTTCTTCTTCATCAAAATCATCTTCTGCTAATATATCTTCTACATCATCGTCGTCCACATAAAAATTAACAGGAATAATATCAACCTTGCTTAATGTTGCTTTTCCAATTACATATACTGTATGAATTCCTTCTTCATCAACATTTTCTACAAGATTATGAACACCTGCTATTCTCTTTTCTATGTCACACGCCACATTAACACCCTCTGGAAGAATGATTGTGACATTACTGCATACACTTTCAAAATTAATGTATACATCTTTTTCAAATACAGCAAGACCAAGGTCAAGAGTTGTATTAGAAGCTACTGACTTTATCTCACAGCCAACAAATTCCTCGTCTTCTACTTCAACAACCTTCTTCTCACATATTGCATTATATTTGCGGACCTCAAGATCTGCACTATCCTGTTCTTCCTTTGTATAACGGCTCTTAGTTGTCTTATACTTCTCGTATGCAACTTTACCAGCAACTACTACCGCACCAATACCTACTGCTGCCTTAACAATGCCTGATTTCTTCTTAGCCATAATTATTCCTCCTTATTATACTCTGTCTGGTTAATGATAACATACTATAATATGACACCGGTGTCAAAATATATAACCCTTCGTCACTAATTATAGGTGTTGCCACTGTGGCACCACCTGACTGTGCATATATTTATTTGCTCATTAATATCTGCTGTCTTGAATATACACAGCCGCAGTAATTCTGTCTGTATAATCCATATTCCTTTGACAGCTCAATAGACCTCTTATAACCTTCCTGCTTCTTAAAATCCGAAAGCAGGTAATTAACACCATATTCTTCCTGAAGCTTTAAGCCTGTCTCATTAAGCTTTACACTGTTCTTTAATGGGCTGATTGTAAGAGTTGTTGTAAAATAATCATACGCCTCTGCCTTGGCAAGTTCTGCTGTCTTTCTTAATCTTAATTCATAACATTTAAAACAACGCTTACCGCCTTCTGGCTCTTTCTCAAGACCCTTAACTTCCTTAAAGAATACATCCGGTTCGTAATCACCCTCGATGAATTCAACTTTGTTAGGGGTATCAAATTCTTTTATAAATCTTATCTGCTCTGCAACTCTTTTCTTATATTCCTCATCACTTGATATATTCGGATTATAATAAAATACTGTAACCATAAAATACTTCGATAGAACTTCAATACAGTTACTACTGCAAGGTGCACAACAGCTATGTAATAATAATCTTGGTACTTTTCCTTCTTTTTGAAGCTGTCCTGCAAGCTTTAGCATTTCCTTATGGAAGTTTCTATTCTCAAATGGTACTGCCATAAAGTCTCCTCTAACCAACAATCTCAGATAAAGCACTTATAAGCTTATCCATCTGCTCATCTGTACCTATTGTAATTCTTAAATAATTATCAATTCCTGGCTGTGCAAAATATCTTACAAATATATTCAAATCCTTAAGCTTTTCAAATATTTCTTTAGCTGGAACACTCTTATGTGTAGCAAATATAAAGTTAGCCTTAGAGTCTGGGAACGTAAATCCAAGCTTTGTAAGTTCTTCCTTAGTTCTTTCTCTTGTAGCTGTTATTCTTTCAACACATTCCTCAAAATACTTCTTATCATTGATTGAAGCAACACCCATATCAATTGATGTCATATTCATTGTGTATGAATTAAATGAGAATTTCACATCATTAAGTGCCTTTATAAGTTCTTTTGAACCAAACGCATATCCAATTCTCATACCCGCCATAGAACGTGACTTAGAAAATGTCTGTACAACAAGTACATTATCATATTCATTCACTAAATCCTTAGCTGATACTCCTCCAAAATCAATATATGCTTCATCAACTATAACTACAACATCTTTATTATGTTCAATAATATCCCTTACACTGTCAAGATCCATTAAAAGACCTGTTGGAGCATTAGGATTAGGGAAGATTACACCGCCATTTTCTTTATAATAGTCTTCTGGAACAATCTTCATATTATCATCAAGCTTCTGCTTCTCATATGGTATACGGTACAGATCAGCCCATACACTATAAAAAGAATATGTAATATCCGGGAATAATACCGGCTTCTTTCCATTAAAAAATGTAAGGAAACACATTGATAACACATCATCTGAGCCCACACCGACAAATACCTGATTATTATCCATTCCATAATAATCTGCAATGCTCTTAACAAGCTTAGTCACATCAGGATCCGGATATAATCTGCAACGGTCTATATCTATTGCTTCCATTGCTTTTCTGACATTTTCTGATGGTCCATATGGATTCTCATTAGTATTAAGTTTAATAACATCCTGAACCTTAGGCTGTTCGCCCGGAACATAAGGTTCAACCTTTCTTATATTACTCTCCCAAGCTTTCATTAATAACCCTCATTTCCGCGTACATTTTTCGCATATTGATTTTATAAACCCATCTCTTTAGCAACTTCTGCAAAATGTGGGAGTGAATTAATTATTGTATCGTATGATACGCAGTAAGCCATCCTTACAAAACCAGCACAGCCAAATGATGAACCAGGAACAATAAGTATATTGTGCTTCTTAGCTGTATCACAGAAAATATTCTCATCTTCTGTTGGTGATTTGACAAAGAGATAAAACGCTCCTTCTGGCTTAATACATTCAAAACCAAGCTTTGTAAGTCCTTCGTAAAGTGCTTTTCTGTTCTTATCATAAGCTTCGATATTAACCTTGGCACCAAGACATCTGGCAATGACCTTCTGCTGTAATGATGGTGCATTAACAAATCCTAATATTCTTGTTGCTACAGAAGCGGCTGACTTCATATCATCTGAATCTGCTGCTTCATCTGGAATCACAAGATATCCGATACGCTCACCTGGAAGTGATAATGACTTGCTGTATGAATATCCAACTATAGTATTATTGTAATATTTAGTAAGATATGGAACTTCTACTCCATCATAAGCAAGTTCTCTGTATGGCTCATCAGCTATAAGGAATATTTCTATGCCTAATTCTTTCTGCTTGTCTTCCATAATCTTAGCTAACTTCTTTATTGTATCTTCTGAATACACAACTCCTGTTGGGTTGTTAGGATTGTTGACAATTACAGCCTTGGTATTCTTGTTAATAAGCTTCTCAAATTCATCAAACTTTGGCTGGAAAGTAGCTGTATCTGGAGATACTGCAACAAGCTTTCCACCAAAATTACTTACATAATTCCTATATTCTCCAAAGAATGGTGCAAATGTAAGCACCTCTTCACCAGGATTGATAATTGTCTTAAGTATTGTATTAAGACCACCTGCCGCACCAACTGTCATAACAATATTAGTGTAATTAAAATGTGTATCAAATCTCTTATTAAGTGACTGTGCAATCGCCTCTCTTACATCTTCAAAGCCTGAATTGCTCATATATCCGTGAAGGACAACTGACTCTTCCTCATCAACTATATTCTTGATTGCCTCATTAACTTCATCCGGAGCCGGCACATTAGGATTACCTAATGAAAAGTCATATACATTTTCTGCTCCATATATCTTAGCAAGCCTGTTACCTTCCTCGAACATCGCTCTGATAACTGAGCTTCCTTTAACAAGTGCTTTCATTGATTCTGCTATCATCTTACTTGTCCTCCAATTCACATAATTATATAGATGTATTATAACAAATCTGACAATTTAATCAATTGCCTGTTGCTCTATTTTTGAATACTGCGATTACATTTTCTGCATAATATACAGTTTCATACTGTGATGAATTCAGGTAACTGCTGACATTGTAATAAGTATCGCTGTATCTTAAGTCCAAAGCTATATACTCTGTCTGTTTGTCGGTATAATATAATTCATACAATATCTTATGCTTTGATAAACTGGCACATAAAAATGTTGTCGCTGTAACACTTGCATCGTCAGGAATTGTACCAAGCCCTTCATTCATAGTATCAATCACCCTTTTATTATTCTCGTCCACATAATTAAACGCATTATCAAGCCTTGATACATTGAATGCCATAAAAAATATAACAACTGCCATAGCTGTCATACGAAGCATTAACATTTTCTTCCTCACATCCATATCGCATATATTAATAATTAAAAGATATATAAGAAGTGCACCTGAACCAAATGAATAGTGAAAATATATGCTATGGAAATATTCATAATCGGACATAAGGTTAAACATTATATAAGGTCCAAGAAGAATAAATCTGCTCCACTTTCTTGTACATAATGGTATGAACAAAAGAACACCAAGTGTCTTTAATATATAAGCAATCTTACTTTTATCCATAATCTGCGTAATTATATACGCTGGATTATTAATAACCGTCTTTATTATTCCTGTTATATTACCATTACCTTCCGCAATCATATTATTAAATCTGTCAGAGATTATGCCCGTTCCTATTATCTCAATTATCTTGCAGGCAATGACAAAATACACTATGGATAATATCAGTATAATAAATCCTTTTTTATACATTCTCTTTCCTATTATCATATAAAGGGCCATGAACATAAGAAATACCGGTGCATCTTCCTTTACAAGGCATATAAGTATTGCAGATATTAATATTCCTGTCATATTATCTTTTTCCATATATAGCAGAAATGTAAATATAAGCACTGGAAGAAACATATTCTCGTGTATATCATAAAAGCATCCGCCGCTTATAACCGGATAAAAACAGTATATTATACATATTATTAACACAGCCCGTCTTGACATTCCTTTGTACTCAGCAAGCCTGCAAAGTGGAATTACTGCTATTGCAATGACTACTGCCTGCATAACCTCAAGCGTCACCGGTGATGATACAAGCATATAAAATGGCAGTATCGTATAAAACATTGGTGATATATGCACACACATATGTGACATAAGATGATCTCTCTCACTTGTATTTAACATTCTGCCCGTCGTCTTCATATAGTGAAACATCTGCGAAAAAAGTCCCATATCAAAATTAGGTGAGCCAAATGACAGATAACGGAACACCATACATATACTTATAAATGCTGTCATAACACCTGCAACTATCGCAACACCTGTGATATACATTCTTTTACTTATATCTTTTATATCCGCATTATAAGTGGTGCTGTCACTAATATATCCCTTGTAAATCTTGTGCACATAACTATATGAATATACAGCTGCCGCCAGTACAACAAGTGTCATTCCAGCCACAAAATACACATCATTATATTCATATACACACACGCAGGCATATACCAATACAACTCCTGTTAATAAAGTTCCCTCAAGAATACAGGCTTTAAGCCTGTTATTATCCTGAAGCTTTTCAAATATGGCATATAATACTATTGTTAATACCAGCGAGCATATAATAACTGAAACCATATCAACATTTTTAACGTATGACAGGCTGTTTATCATATACCTTCTGCTATTCATTATAAAACTCTCAACTAAACTAACAAAACACCACGCCATAATAAATCTTATGACGCAGTGTTCTAATGTAATTGTATTTCTTAAATTGTTAATACCCCTATACAGTCTGCTCTTATCCATCTCGCCTCTGTCCCTCTTGTTAAATACTATTAATGAATTCAGACAAAAACATTATTGCCGCTCCTGTATCCGTTCTCTCTGATGTACAGCTTGAAATCGAAAAATATCTTCCATCTGTATCAAAAGAATATTTATCAATAAGTCTTTGTCTTATATTCTCTTCATATTCTAACAGATATCTTGAAACAAATCCACCAATTACCATATCCCTGTCAAATATAACATACAGATTATTAATTCCTGTTGTAAGATTATCAAGATATTCATCAAGAACTTTGACGCATTGTGCATCACCATCAGATGCTTTCTTAAAGAATTCATCTATCTGTATGCCAAGGTCTGATGAAAGATTTCTTGCTGAAAGATAACTTTCAACACAGCCCTTCTTTCCGCACATACATTTTCTTCCGTCAGGATATAAAGTCATATGTCCAAATTCACCATATCTGTTATGCTCTCCCTGCACAATCTTATCATTGCTTACACACGCACCACCAACTCCATCATTAATCATAAGATAGAATTTGTCGTGATAGGACTCGTCCATATGAGCATTTTCATTCTTATGGGAATACCAGTAATCAGCAAATGCACTGGCTCTTGCATCGTTCTGTACAGTATAATCATACTTAAGACGACTCGTAATGTTATCAGTCTTATAGTCTCTTGTGTTAAGTGGTGGAGATGAAATTATCATTGTATTATCACTATTGAATATACCCGGCATAGTTATTCCTATGCCAAGTATATTATCAGTATTAATATTATTCTCCTCTATTATATCATCGACAAGCTCTGATACCTTAACTCCATAATCACTTTCCGGACTGAATTCAATATCAACACTTTTCTGGCTTCTTATCTCTCCATTAAGATCTATAAGTGCCACCTTTAATTCATTAGCACGGACGTTAACGCTTATTGCGAATCTTGCATCAGCATTTACCATAATCATCTGGGCTTTTCTTCCTCCTGTTGAGTCAAAACTACCCTCCATAACTATAAGCCCTGAATCTTTTAAAAGCTTGATATTCTGGTTGATTGTCGGAAGTGACAATCCAAGTGTATCCGCAATCTCCTGCCTTGATATTGCACTGCTGTTATATATAAGCTTAAATATTCTGTTCTTATTATACTTTCTAACCTCTGACGTTGTTATTTTCTGTGATGAAATCATTTATTCTCCAAATACTGCCTTATAATCTTTCTGGAACTTCTCAATACCTGCATCTGTTAATGGGTGATGAACCATCTGCTCAATAACCTTATAAGGAACAGTTGCTATGTCAGCTCCTGCAAGTGCACAGTCTGTTATATGTATAGGATTTCTTACACTTGCACATATAATCTCTGTCTGGATATCATAATTAGAAAATATACCAACAATATCTTCAATAAGCTGGATACCCGGCTGTGATATATCATCAAGTCTTCCAAGGAATGGGGATACATATGCTGCACCTGCTCTTGCTGCTAAAAGTGCCTGATTAGCTGAAAAGATAAGTGTTACATTACACTTTATTCCTTCTGCTGAAAGCACCTTAACTGCCTTAAGGCCTTCTACTGTCATAGGAATCTTAACTACCATATTAGGATGAATCGCAGCAATCTCACGACCCTCTTTAATCATTCCTTCCGCATCTACTGTAGTTGCCTTAACTTCACCACTTATAGGTCCATCAACAATACTTGTAATCTCTTTAATCACTTCATTAAAATCTCTGCCTTCTTTGGCAATTAATGATGGATTAGTTGTAACTCCGCAGATTACACCCATATCATTAGCTTTTCTGATATCATCAACATTTGCCGTATCAATAAAAAATTTCATAAAACCTCCATTCTGCATATACACTATCTGTTATTATTATGCCAGATACATCAATTACATTTTCTCAAATACCCCTTTTAATGCAGGATATATGTCTTTAAATGTATTATAACGTGAATTATACCGGTCTGCAATGTCTTTTTCCGGCTCGATTGTCCTACATATTCCAACAATGCTGTCTGCCGCCTGCTTAACATTTTCATATTCACCAGCCGCCACCATAGCAAGCATAGCAGCTCCCATAGACGGACCCTCTTCTGACTTTAACAGATGTACTTTAATTCCCAGCACATTAGCCATAATTGTACACCAAAGCTCACTCTTAGCACCACCACCGCACATCTTGGTTTCTGTGATGTTAATTCCAAGCGACCTGGCAATCTCAAAAGAGTCCCTTATCGCAAATGCAACACCCTCAAGCACCGCCTGTGTCATATCTGTCCTTGTGCTGTCCATAGTCATTCCTGTAAATGTTGCTCTTGCAAGCGGGTCATTATGTGGTGAACGCTCTCCCATAAGATATGGAAGAAAATATATATGATTATTGCCAAGCATATCTTTAGTTATATGTGACTGTGCTTCTTTGTAATCTGTATCCTTTAAAATATTATCCATCCACCAGCCATTGCAGGAAGCTGCACTTAACATACAGCCCATAAGATGATAATAGCCGTCCGCGTGGTCAAAGGAATGAAGTGCATTATTATTATCAACGCTAAAGTTACTGCTTGATATAAATATTGTTCCGCTTGTTCCAAGAGAAATATTGCACATTCCGTCCCCAACAGTTCCAGTACCTACTGCCGCAGCAGCATTATCACCTGCTCCAGCAGCTACACATACATTGTCTGGAAGTCCAAGCTCCATAGCAGCTTCTTTAGTAATACAGCCAACCTTTTCGTAGCTTTCATACAAAGCCGGAAGCTGTTTTCTTGAAATTTTGCATATGTTAATCATCTCTTCTGACCAGTCACGCTTTTTAACATCTAATAAAAGCATACCTGACGCATCCGATACATCTGTGCAATGTACTCCTGTAAGCCTGTAGGCTATATAATCTTTAGGAAGCATTATCTTAGCAATCTTTTTGAAATTGTCAGGCTCATTATTCTTAACCCAGAGAAGCTTAGGAGCCGTAAAGCCAGCAAATGCTATATTCGCTGTATATTCTGTAAGCTTATCCTTTCCAATCTCATTATTAAGATAATCACATTCCTTAGTTGTTCTTCCATCATTCCAAAGAATTGCCGGTCTTATTACATTATCATTCTCATCAAGAATAACAAGACCGTGCATCTGACCTCCGAAGCTTATTCCTGCAACCTTGTCCTTATCTATATCCTTTATAAGCTCTTTGATTCCCTCACAGGTCTTATCATACCAGTCTGTCGGATTTTGCTCTGACCAGCCTGGCTTTGGAAAGCTTATAGGATAAGTCTTAGATACTGTATTTACAATATCACCTGTTGGTTCCATCAATATCAGCTTAACCGAAGATGTTCCAAGGTCAACACCTATATAATACATACCGCACCCCATTTCTATAAACTATTATATATTTACGTTATAATCTTAACTATGCAAAAGGATTTTCTGACTTATAAAGCACGCCTGCCGGCTGGTTATATGATATGTCCTCAACGCCAAGATACTTAAACACATCAAACAAAGCCTTTCCATAATGTCCAAATACTACTGCCCCATGATGAGGATAATTCTTCTCAACAAGCACGTGTCTGTAAAATCTTCCCATTTCATTAATTGCAAATATTCCTATAGCACCAAATGAACGTGTTCTTACAGGAAGAACTTCACCCTGTGCAACATACGCCCTTAACTGGCTGTCTGAAGTACTCTGTAACCTGAAAAATGTAATATCACCAGGTACAATATCTCCCTCAAGTGTTCCGTTAGTAACTTCTTCTGGAAGTGAACGTGCCATAATCATCTGGTTCTTCATCTCACAGAATGAAAGCTTGCACGCTGCTGTATTGCCACAATGGAAGCCCATAAATGTATCCTTAATTGTATAATTGAATCTGCCTTTAATATCTTCTTCGTATATATCTGATGGAACCGTATTATTAATATCAAGAAGTGTAACAACATCATCGCTTACAACTGTTCCTATGAATTCACTTAAAGCTCCGTATATATCAACCTCACAGGATACAGGTATTCCCATAGCTGTAAGACGTGAATTAACATAGCAAGGAACAAAGCCAAATTGTGTCTGAAATGCTGGCCAGCATTTTCCTGCGATTGCAACATATTTTCTTGAACCCTTATGTGCTTCTACCCAGTCAAGAAGTGTAAGCTCATACTGTGCAAGCTTAGAAAGTATCTCAGGTTTCTTATTACCTTCTCCTAATTCCTTCTCCATACTCTTTACAACCGCTGGAATTCTCTTATCTCCTGCGTGATTATTATAGCTTTCAAAAAGGTCAAGCTCTGAATTCTCTTCTATCTCAACGCCAAGATTGTATAACTGGTTAATTGGTGCATTGCAGGCGAGGAAATTATTAGGTCTTGGTCCAAAGCTTATAATCTTAAGATTATTTAACGCATATACAGCCTTTGCAACCGGTATGAATTCGTGAATCATATCTGCACATTCACTTGCTGTTCCTACTGGATATTCCGGAATATATGCCTTAACTCCTCTTAATTTCAGGTTGTAGCTTGCATTAAGCATACCACAATAAGCATCTCCTCTGTTACCTACAAGGCCTCCATTAGCTGATGTTTCTTCTGCTGCCGCAACGAACATCTTAGGTCCGTCAAAATATTTAGCAAGCATAGTTTCTGCAATTTCTGGTCCAAAATTACCAAGATATACACATAAAGCATTACAGCCAGCTTTCTTGACATCTTCTAATGCCTGCTGCATATGTATCTCGCTTTCGACTATACATATTGGACATTCATATATTTCATCTGCATTATATTTGTTCTTGTAAGCCTCAACTAAAGCTTTTCTTCTGTTCACTGACAGGCTCTCTGGGAAACAGTCCCTGCTCACTGCCACAATTCCGATTTTAATAGATGGTTTGTTATTCATTGTAAAATCCTCCATTTCTGTAACACCCGTTACTACAAGTATGGGGACACATCCTGCTATATGACGTATCCCCTTACTTTTAATAAATACATTTCAAAAAGTTACTTATATAATATTATTTTTTTGTATATTTTGCAATACATTAAGCAGCTTTTATAAAATATTTTATATAAATCACTCAATTATTCACTAACTAGTTTTATAACAATTATTTATTATCTGGTGTATGCCACTTCCATTCCTGTACCTCTGGAAGGTCCATACCATACTCACTTATATACTGCTTATGCGCAACTAAAGTATCTCTCATCTTCTGGAGAAGATATGAACCCTTGTTGCCAAGCTGTGGAAGTGCATTGATAACAGCCTGTACAAGATGATAACGGTCAATCTCGTTCTGCACTCTCATATCAAATGGAGTTGTAATCGTACCCTCCTCCTGATAACCGAATACCTGAAGATTTCTGTTATGTCTGTAATATGTAAGCTCGTGTATAAGTGTTGGATAGCCGTGGAATGCAAATATAATCGGCTTATCCTTTGTAAATAAAGCGTCATAATCTGTATCTGACAGACCGTGAGGGTGCTGTGTATTAGACTGTAACTTGAATAAATCGACTACATTTATAAATCTAATCTTTAAATCAGGCATATTATCTCTTAATATTGTAACAGCCGCAAGTGCTTCAAGTGTAGGTGTCTCACCACAGCCGGCAATTACCACATCTGGTTCTTCACCCTGGTCATTACTTGCCCATTCCCATATGCCAACACCCTGTGTACAGTGCTTAACAGCCTGTTCCATAGTAAGCCACTGTGGTCTTGGATGCTTAGATGTAACAAGCACATTGACATAATCACGGCTTCTTATACAATGGTCAAAGCAAGAAAGTAAACAGTTAGTATCTGGTGGAAGATACATTCTTACCACATCTGCCTTCTTATTAGCTATATGGTCAAGGAAGCCTGGATCCTGATGTGTAAATCCGTTATGATCCTGCTGCCATACATTTGATGAAAGAATAAGGTTAAGTGAAGCAATTGACTGTCTCCAAGGAAGCTGTGAACATACCTTTAACCATTTAGCGTGCTGTGCCGCCATAGAGTCTACTATTCTGATAAATGCTTCATAACTTGCAAAGAAACCATGACGTCCTGTAAGAAGATATCCTTCTAACCAGCCTTCACACATATGCTCTGAAAGCATTGAATCCATTACACGTCCGTCCTTAGCAAGGAATTCATCATTATCCTTAAGAACATTATTCCAATCCCTGTTAGTCTCCTCAAATACTTTACCTAATCTGTTAGACATTGTTTCATCTGGTCCAAAGATACGGAAGTTCTTAGTTTCTTCATTTAACTTGAATATATCTCTTACAAAGCCTCCAAGTTCAATCATATCCTGACCATCTTTTGCTCCTGGGAAAGGTACGTCAACGCCGTAATCCCTGAAATCCGGAAGTCTTAAATCTCTTAAAAGCTTTCCACCATTAGCGTGAGGATTGGCACTTATTCTGTGATCTCCTTTTGGTGCAAGTGCTCTTAACTCTGGAATTAATCTGCCATTTTCATCAAATAATTCTTCTGGCTTATAGCTTTCAAGCCAATCATTAAGCTGCTGTAAATGTTCTGGTCTATCCATCATAATTGGAACCTGATGTGCCCTGAAAGTTCCCTCAATTTCCTTGCCATCAACAACCTTTGGTCCTGTCCAGCCCTTTGGTGTTCTAAGTACGATCATTGGCCAGAATGGTCTTTCTGTCTTACCTTCTTGTCGTGCTTCTCTCTGTATTTCCTTAATCTCCTCAATAACAGTATCTAATGTCTCTGCCATCTTTCTATGCATTGTCATTGGGTCATCGCCCTCAACAAAATATGGTTTCCAGCCACATCCGTGGAAGAAACTTTCTATCTCATCGTGTGATATACGTGAGAATATTGTAGGGTTGCTTATCTTATATCCATTAAGGTGTAATATTGGAAGCACTGCTCCGTCTGTCACAGGATTGAGGAACTTATTAGAATGCCATGCTGTAGCAAGTGGTCCTGTCTCAGCTTCACCATCACCAACAATACAAGTTGTTATAAGATCCGGATTGTCAAATACCGAACCAAATGCATGTGCTATCGAATAACCAAGCTCACCACCCTCATTAATTGAACCTGGTGTCTCAGGCGCAACGTGGCTTGATATTCCTCCTGGGAACGAGAACTGTTTGCAAAGCTTCTTTAATCCGTTCATATCCTGACTTACATTCGGATATACTTCGCTGTATGTTCCCTCAAGGTATGAGTTAGCTACAAAGAAATTGCCGCCGTGACCAGGACCAGATATAAGCACCATATCAAGATCATACTTCTTAATAGCTCTGTTCATATGACAGTAAACGAAATTCTGACCCGGAACTGTACCCCAGTGACCTACGATTTTCTTCTTAATATGTTCCTTCTTTAAAGGCTCTCTTAAGAGAGGATTATCTAAAAGATAAAGCTGGGCAGCTGCTAAGTAATTGGCAGCTCTCCAATATGCGTCCATCTTTTCAAGATATTCATCTGTAATTGGCATCTTTTCAACACACATTTCTTCGTTCATCCTTAACCTCATTTCTATGACAATAATATTGCCACTTAATAATTGTTATCTATTTTAAAATCACTTCTGTAAATATCTTTTATAAATATATTTTACAAAAGTGATTTTATATTAGCACATCTTAATCAAATGTCAATATAGCTTTCACAAAAATACATAAAAAATACAAGCACTATCACAAAAGGCTGTCCAATATTGATATGCCTCTTTACCTGACACAAAATGTTCTGTAAAGATTAGCCATATCATAATCGGACAGCCTTTATTTTTAACATAATTACAATTTATATTATCATTACTATTTCATTATTACTGCTTATTAAATATAGCATTAAGCTTTGGGACTTTATTGATAAGTGCCTTAACAATAAAATAAGCCACTACACCATATAATGCACCTGTGATTGTACCGACAAGCACATCTGTTGGATAATGTACTGTAAAGTACAGTCTTGAAAATGCTATAAGTGCCGCAAGTACCAGTGCCGCACTTCCTTCCTTCTTTCTCCACATAAATATTGACACTGCCGCAGCAAACGAAGCTGACGAATGTCCTGATGGGAACGAATAATCGTGAATAGAATTAAATATTCCATATAAATTCTCGAATTCATTGCCAACAACAAAATTCTGTCCAACTACCCAGAATGCTCTTGGTCTTGCCCATAGATGCTTCATTATTCCATTACAGAATATAAGCGACAATATAAGTGCTATTGCCATTGTAAGCCCTGCTTTTTTATATTTCTTAGGAAGAACTGTAAGCATAAGCACAGCTAATACTATCCAGAACCAGCCTGCATTCCCCAATGTAGTAATCACATAAAATATTGGATTAGTTATTGGGTTATGTAATGTTTCAAACCAATGTAATATCTGAATTTCCATTATATAACAGCCACTTTTAATGTGGTCTCTCCTTTCCACAATTGACCTAATATATTAATCAATTGAAATCATATTGTGGAATTATAAATGAATATATATATATTGTCAATTTAACTTTACAGCCCTCTGGCATATACATTTATTCTTTCTTCCCTTATATCCATAACTGTATTCTGCTTCAATTGCTATGTCATACAGCATTGCCGTCCTGTCCGCATATAACAGCGTAACTGTATACTCTGCATCTGAACTGACAGCCTCATTAAATGACTTACAGAAACTTCTCATAAGCTGTGTTGTAAATACATCATCTGGAATATCATCATATTCACCCGTTATGTAACCATCTGACACTTTATCCAAAGCATAATCAAATGCCCCATTAATACTGCTGTTCATCTCCATATTACAGTAATTATCACTGATAATCGAATTATGTATAATCACAATCAGAATAATAATAACCATCATTCCAGAACTACTTATTATTAATCTCATATCACTCCTTATCTATATTACATTGCGCCGACATCTCAATTTAACGTGGCAAATCCATATTTGTATTTATTCAATCCCCATCATCTTTATTTCGTAGAGCAAATCCAGATTTATCCTTATTGTGCTGGGACGTACTACACCGCCATCTCAACCCTTACAAGTGCCTTATAATCACACAGCTTATTAAGTCCGAACAATCTCGACTTTACAGGATATTTAATATTCAGGCGGTAATAATCATAATCTGCGGCTGCATCGAAATATTCATAACTTACATCTGCCCCATATTGTGCAGCTATCTCGCATACCTTTTTATTAGTATCATAATCAATATCCCTGTGTTCATAACTTATGCCATTTATCTGGATTACATCTTTTATATACTGCTGTACCTCACTGCCTTTGCTTACACTTTTATTAACAGCAATAAAATCCAGCGATATCAGACATATAAAAGAAAGTATTACAAGATATGCCGAAGCTTCTACTATTATCTTCATTATGCACCTACCTGTAGAACAGCTTTGCAAGCTGTGTACCCTCTAATACAGTGCATTTGTTCATACATATCCCTAAGAATGTAAATGCTATTGCAAGTCCTGTAATACATATAATTACATCACCATATTCTTCCAATAAATATTCCATTATACTATCCCCTTTCATTTCTTAGATTGTATTTCAATTAAACTATTGATTTATATTAAATATCTATATCAACCACCAAGCATTTTATCAGCAAGCATTGCGTACATATTTATCATTGATAATATAAATACTATAGCAATGCACGTCTCACCTAATTTTTCTAATATAAAGTCCATGCCAAGCCTTTCTCCGCCTTTAATATTACCAGCAGCAAATCTTTACCTACTCGTCACTAATGATATTCTCTTCCACCTTATTAACGTATAGACAGACACAATCTTTAACAATATTAATATTACACATTACAAATACAGTGTTATAACAAGCATCATATCAACAGACATTTTCAATGCCATAAGAAATACAGGTATGTATTCCATAAATTTAAACAAACTTATCCTGTCCTTATAAGCAATCTCTGACTGCTTGTTTATAAGCTCGTTATTTCTCTGTATTAGAGAATTAATAGTTTCATCTACCTGATTGTCTGGCAATTCCGATACTGAATATAATGTTCTTACTGTCGACATTATATCTGTCTGTCCATACTCCGACAGAAATTCATAATATGGCTTAATATCTGATGGGTCTGCCTCTATGTCCCTTATAAAAGTATCAAGTGAATTCTTAATTATATACGGACTTTCATCGTAAGTATCTTCAATTGCCGCAATCAATGGCATATTCTCAAGATTAAGTGCAACATTTCTTAACCAGTCAGAAAATGCCTGTCTTAAATTGTTAGTAAGCTTTTTCATTGCAGACTTTTTATTAATCAACGGATAAATAACCATTACAGCCATTGCCATAACAAGATATACAAATATAAAATAAAAACCATTAATAAACGCCAGGCCTGCCAATATTCCAAGCACTGTTATAACTGGAATTATCTTCTCAATTATATTCCATACATTGGTTTTAAACACAAGCTTATAATATTTCCTGCTGTTAGTATCAATATCTTTATCATTAAGAATTTCATATCCGTAATGTTTATTCGTGAAAGCATAGAATAATATACATAACACAAGGAATATCACTGCTGTCCCCTGATACAGCCAGTCATCAACTATGTTTCCCTGTCCGCTTTTATATCGGTTAAGCATGGCACTCATAAATATTGTAAGACCCGAAAGCACTATGCTTATAATAACTCCTATGGTTGTATCCCTTTTTACATTCTTGATTTCAAGCTCCTGCCTGTATATTCCTTTAATCCACCTGTCAGAGTCATCAAGAAGCACTCTAAGTGCATTCTTATACCTTCCACCTCTCTTTTCAATTCCAATAATAAACTTATGAAGTGTCCTTATACGGCTGCAATTATACTCTTTCTCTATGATATAAAGTGCATTAGCATATACATCTTCTCCCATACCATATTCAAGCTCGTCCATAGCCTGCTCTATCACCCTGCCAAGAGTGCCGCCTGCTATCTTGCCTGTATCTTCTAAAGCTGTGTATATCTTAGGATTTCTCATAAATGAATACGCCATCTGATGGAGATATATATCAACGTCCATAAACTTTTTAAGCCTGTTATTATTGTAGTACCTTTTTCTTATAATACCCGGAATAACGCTTATGGACACAAGACCAGTAATTATTACACATACAGGCTTAAGGCCATATATCATACTTATTCCGAATATCACAAGAAATCCTGTTGTTATTGCTAAAATATATTTCTTCATTGAGAAATCATATCCATATGCTGATATATCTTTAATTACTGAACGTACCGAAAAATATCTAATTAACCTTTTCATATATGTTCTTTATGCCTCTCCTTTTAAATTTATCAAGAATATCTTCCGGGACAGTTTCGTCTGTAAATGTGCCGTCTTCGTATATTACACAGCAGTGATTAACAGAATTGCACCTTGAAAGAAAACCTATCTGCTTAATCCTCCTTTTCTCGTGCTTGTCACATTCCACAAGCACAACAAGGTCTATATATTTGTATACACTATTGATAAATCTTTCATTGACACTGCTGTTGCCAAGCATATTGTACATTCTGTCAGGCATATCCCTTACCTCATCCAGATGCATAGTTGTCATACAATATGAACCTGTAGACAAACTGTTAAGCAGATGTGCAACTTCTGGTCCTCTTGACTCTGACAGCAAAATCCAATCTATATTATGTCTTAACCCAGCCTTTATGATATCCTGGTATGTAACCTTGTCATCCACAAAAAATTCAACACATTTTTTATTAGGATTAATCTTTCTATAATGTATCTCCTGATTATCCTCATATACTCCTGCCTTCTCATTATGCGGAATTTTCGTTGACAGATACTTTACAAGCTCTGTCTTTCCTGCGTGTGGCTGTCCTCCCACAACTATGCTAAGGTGTGCAGTAACACTATTCTCCAAAAGATTAATAATGCTTTCAGGGGCATAATCTGACTCAACTAAATCCTTATGCGAAAATCTCAGATATTCTGGTATCTTTCTTATAGACATACTTTTCTTGTGACACCTTGATTCGTGCCATATAGAAATTCTAAGCTTCTCTGTATTGGCCTCAAGAATAGGTCTGCTTCTGTTAAATGAAACACCCATTATATTGGCAAGCTTTATTGATACATTTTCCACATATCTGTCACTTAATTCCTTGCCTGAAATATAACTTCCAATGCCAAGCTCAGTTATCCAAAGATTATAACCATCCCATTCTATATCCGTCACATTATCATTATTTATTTCCTGTGCTATCTCACTGAATAATTCATCTTTATTCTTTTCAATAATGTCTTTTAAATCTTCTTTATCCATATTCCACCCCATTTACTGCACACCTGCTTAATTATTTCATAGCTTCATATATCTGTGACTCATACTCAATATCTTCTATCGCTCCTGTTGTCTTTCCACTTACTATTGTCACAACCGCCGCTGTTAAAAGTAAGGCTGCAAGCACACCAGCAAGTGCAACAACAACTTTTCCATAATGCTCTATTATATCGTGCAAATATATATCCTCCTATAAATATATCTATTAATTATAATATATCAGATTATAATAATCCTAAATCCTGATATTCTATAATCAATTAAACTTTAAATTAACGGGAAACTCCTGTATATGACAGGTAATGAATAACACTTATATGTGTTATCTAGAAATCTTATGTACTTCCTGATGGAAGTTAAGACTATATTAAAAACGCGTTTTTCATATTGATACTATATCACTATATTATATATTTGTAAAGTATTATTTTAAAAATATTTTTATTTTATATAACTTTCATTTTATTTATATACAGCACATTCACTTGCAGCAAACTACATATTGTAAACTACATATTAGAGCGATTACACGTTATCATTACATAATACTTTTTTGTAACAGGGATCTTTATCAGATTTTCATATTACATTAAAAATCCCTTCAGGCAATATCTGCCCGAAGGGATAATAAATCATTCTTTAGATTATTAGCATCTGGTTATTCACCCTTTTTAAGTTCAATTTCACCTGAATCGTTAGATAATGTAAGTGTCTTTGACTTGTTAGAAATCTTAAATGTATACTCGTCTGTCTGTGTTCCACCAAGAACTGACTTGTTGATAGTTATTTTGTCACCATCAACGGAATATGTAATATTAAGCTGAATTCCGCTTAACTGCATAGTCCCCTGACCATCTGCCTCGAAATTAAATACAACATCATATCCGTTATCATTACCACTCCAGCTTCCCTCTACACTTGATGACTTACTTCCGCAAGCTGTAAATGCCAAAGCGAATACCATAATCATAGCACTTATTATTAAACTCTTAGTCTTTTTCATAGACGCCTCCTTTCTTCTTTCTGTATATATTTAAGCATTTGCAAAACGCTTAATCTTAATCTAATTATCCTTGCTTAAAAGCTCCACAATATCAGCAAATTTCATTGCGTGCGATGCCTTTATCAATATATTATCATTATCCTTAAGGATTGACGAATATGCCATATTGAATTCTTCCATATCATCAAAGCTGTGTATCTCACAATCATATGAACCAAAATGTGTTTCCATATAATCGTCTGTTCCCATAGCGATATGTCTTGCCAGATCACCAATCGTAATAAGAACATCTATATTCTTAGTACCTATATACTGTCCAACATCATAGTGGAGATTTTTCTCATTTTCTCCAAGCTCATACATATTACCAAGTATACATACTTTTCTGCCAATAGCCATATCAAGCACATCAACAGAAGCCTTCATAGATACAGGATTAGCATTATAACAGTCATCTATTAATGTATATTTACTTGTTTTGATAATGTTATTTCTGCCTGAAATAGTCTTTAAATCAGCTATTCCGTCTGCTATCTGTGCAGAAGTAAGCTCTAATGCCGCACCAACACAGGCTGCTGCAAGTGCATTGTATATCATATGATGTCCAGGAACCGGCACAGTAACCTCAAAATCCTTACAGCCATCTACACAATTAAGACCTGATATTACAAATTTAGTTCCACTAAGCCCAAGATTTTCTATATCCTTGGCATACACACCGTCTTTATAGTTAATTCCAAATCTTTCAGGCTTCTTTCCATTAACCTCATCTACAGTGATAAGCTTATCATCATCGCCGTTAAGTATCGCTATTCCGTCAGGCTTCATATTATTGAAAATCTCTGTCTTCGCCTTTAATATTCCATCTCTTGTCTTAAGATTTTCAAGATGACACAGACCTATATTAGTTATTACGCTTATATCTGGCTGGGCAATTTTTGATAATCTGTCCATTTCTCCGAAATCACTTATTCCCATTTCAAGAACAGCAACTTCGTCATCATCTCTTAAGCGGAATACTGTAAGAGGAAGTCCTATTTCATTATTGAAATTACCTTCTGTCTTTAACACTTTATACTTCTTGTTAAGCACATAACTGATTGTTTCTTTAGTGCTTGTTTTACCTACACTTCCTGTTATACCTACAACCTTGATATCAAGATTATTACGGTATAAAAGTGCCATATCCTTTAACGCCTGAAGACTTGATTTAACCTTTATATAAGAATTAGTCTGTCCTTCAAGTTCTTTTTCTGATATAACACACAACGCTCCATCATTAAAGCAGTTGTCTATGTATTGGTGTCCGTCAGTTCTCTCGCCACATATGGCAACAAACAATCCGCCATTCTGCACTTTACGGCTGTCAGTTGTTATGTCTGTCACCTCTTTATCAAGGTTATCTTCACTGCCATAATATACGCCATTGCAGGCTTCTGCTATAGCTCTTAATGTCATTCCACGCATAAATAATAATCTCCATTCAATATTAATTATACTTTTCTAAAGATATTTCTATAATCTTCTTAGTAAGTTCATCATATGACATTCCTACAGCCGCAGCTTCCTGTGGAAGTAAGCTTGTTCCTGTCATTCCCGGAAGTGTATTAATTTCAAGGCAGTATATATCTCCGTCTTCATTAAGAAGTTCATCTACTCTTGCATATGTAGTAACTCCAGCTGTCTCACAGGCTTTCTCTGCCCATCTTTGCATTTTCTCTGATATTTCCTTAGGAAGATTAGCTGGACAAGTCTCCTTAGTTGCTCCTGCCTTATATTTATTCTTATAATCATAAAATCCGTCAAGCGGTTCTATCTCTATAACTGGAAGTGCCTTTCCATTAAGTACACCTACAGAGAATTCTCTTCCCTTAATGAATTCTTCTACAAGTATATTATCTTCATATGAGAATGCATCTGTTAAGGCTCTCTTGAATTCTTCTTCGCTATTAACAATAGATACTCCTACACTTGAACCACCACAACAAGGCTTAACCACACAAGGAAATGGAACATATTCTACCTTATGCCCCTTGTGGAGTGCTATGCCCTTAGGCATTGGAATACCCTCTGGAACAAGAACCTTTTTAGTAAGCTCCTTGCTCATTGATATGGCACTGCTTATATAATCAGTTCCTGTGTACTTAATTCCCATAAGTTCAAATGCTGCCTGTATCTTTCCGTCCTCACCATTGCTTCCATGAAGCCCCATAAATACTATGTCTGCTTTCTGGCAGAGTTCAAGAACATTATCTCCAAAGAAACCTTTTCCCAAAGCTTTTCTTGCTTCAAGTTCCTTCTCAACATCAGGAGTCTGGTTCTTTAAATATTTGCAAAGCTTTTCCAAATCATTGTCATTATTAAAAAAGTTATCAACATTTTCACTATCTATACCGAAAAAAACATCCACAATGTTAGCATTGTATCCATTTCTTCTTAAAGACTCACACACTTTGGTACTTGTAAGAATTGATATATCTCTTTCAGTGCTTGTACCACCTGCTAATACAACTATATTCATTATTAATCCTCTTTTCCACACACAATCTCTTATTGTATAGTTCTCCTGTGCATACCTTATAGAATATAACATTTATTAACAACATATGCAATCAATATCGTAATTAGTCACATACTTTTCCACAATATCAACATACTTATACACATTTTATGTGAATTCACAAAATTCTGTAATATTATCCATTTTATCGCATATATTATGTTAATTTTCTGACAATTATTACTACTGACGCAGTCTTAATCCTTCATATTTGGTATGTGCAAGAAGACATTTTCTAAGTGAATTATATCTATCAGTAATGTCGCCCTCTGGCACAGCAACTTCAATGGACTCCGCCATAATATCAATAAGCCCGTCATTTAATTCACTTCTCATAGAAGTTAATATATCAAGCTTCTCTTTATAATCATATGCATCAAGAAATCTTATCAGCTTGCTGTCCTGTACAGTATTCTCATCTGAATTGTAGGTGTCAGCAATATTCCCATTATCAGATGAGACATTTTCTGTCTTATAATCAATAGATTTATTCTCTGTATATCTATTTCCTGCTATGTCGCAGGCAGACTTATCTACTGTATATGTATTATCCGCTGAAACCATATTAACATTGTCTATCGATTTATTATAAGCAGATGTATCATCGGATTTCTCAAGTGCTTTTCCTGTATTAATATCTATAAGTTCAAATCTGTATTTCTGTGCTGCATCAGGATATTTATTATGGTCAACTTCGCTCAAAAACATATCATATGGTCTTACATATAACTCATATGAGCCGTATAGCCCCTGATACACAACCATTTTCTCCTTAGTCTCTGAGTGTATCGCAACGCCTCTTACCTGATACAGCTTATTCTTAAAATGTCTGTAAAAACCACCAATAACTAATTCTCTTTGCATAATCACTCCTCCTGTTGCTTTTATATAAAATTAAACTTTTTCGTTAATTTATTATTTTATTAAGATTAAGGATTTTGCGTACTTTTTTAAAGTGTTATAATCTACTTGCGTACTTAATACAATTCTATTATCTGCTTAGAAATCGTGCGCAGAAATGAGGTTATAATATGAAACAGGTAGATTTGCACGTACACTCAACATATTCTGACGGAACTAATACTCCCTCAGAGCTTATAGCAATTGCTTCTTCTAAAAATCTTAGTGCCATCGCCCTTACCGACCACGATACTCTTGACGGAATACCAGATGCCCTTAAAGCCGCTGGTAATTCAGAGGTGGAATTAATACCCGGTGTTGAATTAAGCACTAATTTTAATAATACCGAAGTCCATATCGTAGGACTTTTTATTGATTACACTAACAATGCCATCAATGATTATCTTAAAACACAGCGCGAGTCACGCATCAACCGTAATATTGCAATATGTGAACGCTTCTCATCAATCGGTATTAATATTACATATGAACAAATGTTAAAATTATACCCTGATGCTGTTATAACAAGAGCACATTTTGCTGATTATCTTGTTAAGAATCATTACACAGGCGACCGTAACGAAGCCTTTGACAGATACCTAAGTCCCGGAAAGCCCTGCTTTGTGAACAGGCATAAGGTTGACCCTTCTGAGGCTGTAAGCATTATTCATCAGGCTGGCGGTGTTGCTGTGCTTGCACACCCAATTCTTTACCACCTTGGCAAAGCCCAGATGAATGAGCTTATTAACCACGTATGCTGTGCCTCAATTGACGGAATCGAAGCTATTTATTCAACTTATAAACCCGCCGATGAAAGGGAAATCCGCAAAATTGCCAAAGAGCATAATCTTCTCTTATCCGGCGGCTCTGATTACCACGGTGCTAACAAGCCTAACATACAGTTAGGAACAGGTCTTGGACATCTTTTTGTTCCTTACGAAATAAAAGATGCCCTTTACGAAAGAAGCCTTACTTTTCGTCAACAACCTGAAAAATATAGAATTTAAGGTATAAGGACTCATCGGCTGACCACAGAATTGGGTGGTCAGGTGACTGGGTCCTGTATTCTATCTGTCTTAGTCTTTTATGTACATTTCTTGCCGCTTCGCCAATTGTCTTAGTGAACAATTCCGGATCCATAAAATGTGAACAAGAGCAGGTTGCAAGGTATCCGCCGTCTTTGACAAGCTTCATCCCCCTAAGATTAATCTCTCTGTATCCCTTAACTGCATTTTTAATGGAATTTCTTGACTTGGTAAATGCTGGTGGATCAAGAATCACAACATCAAACTTCTCGCCACTCTTTTCAAGCTGTGGAAGCAGGTCAAACACATCTGCACATTTGAATCGGACAATATCCTCAAGTCCGTTAAGCTTGGCATTTTCTGTCGCCTGATTAACAGCAAGTTCAGATGCATCTACTCCTAATACGCTTGAAGCTCCCGATATTCCTGCATTAAGTGCAAATGAACCTGTATGTGTAAAGCAGTCAAGAACCTTAGCCCCCTTGCATAAACCGCCAATTGCTCTCCTGTTATATTTCTGGTCAAGGAAAAAGCCTGTCTTCTGACCATCCTTAACATCTACATAATATTTGACACCATTTTCAGTTATCATAACTTTAGTATCGAATTCTTCACCGATAAAGCCTTTAACTCTTTCCATTCCTTCAAGCTGTCTTACTTTGGCATCGCTTCTTTCATATACGCCTCTTATTGGCATACCATATTCTTTAAGTATTTCTTTCAGGTCATCGACAATAAGCTGTTTAAATCTATCAATTCCAAGTGCAAGTGACTCTACAACAAGAACATCTGAGAACTTGTCTATTACTATGCCCGGAAGAAAATCTGCCTCTCCGAATATAAGCCGGCAGGAAGATGTATCGACAGTATCCATTCTGTAGGAAACAGCATCTTTTACACGCTGTCTGATAAATTCTTCGTTAATCTCTCTTGTATGTCTTGATAACATTCGTACTGTTATTTTAGAACGGCGGTTTATGAAACCTATTCCCATAAAATAATCATCGAAATCGTGGAGTTCTATAAGGCCTCCGTCTTCTACTGTTTCGGAAAATGTGTATATCTCGTTGTCGTATACCCACATACCGCCGGATTTTAATTGACGGCCGGCACCTTTTTTCAAGGTTACTATGCCTGTTATTTTGAATAAATTGGTCATTGGTTGAGGTCCTCTCTTTTATTTGGGGTGGGGTGGGAAATGCAGTGGTGGCATAGATTGTGCTTGTGCTTCGCACTTCGCTTCTACTTTGCCTTGGCTTATTATGTACTGCCGCAGATTGCCTTTACTTTTGGCTCGTGCTTTGCACTTCGCCTTCCTTAGCCTGCTTATGATTTGTTTTTGCTGGCTCGTGCTTTGAACTTCGCCTTTAGTTGATTTCCCACTGGTTTCGCCGTGCAGGTCCAAGAAAGCTCTAGCTTTCTTGGACTGTCGGGCTGTCGCCCTATCACACAGAAATTTTAAAAGCAGCTTTGTGCAAGCACAGCAGCTTTTAAGTTTTCTGTCTGGCACGGCTTGTAGCTTACGCACATTATATCCCCTCGCTGTCAGTTTTACAACTTTAATTCTTCCCTGTATTGTAGAACATAAATACTCCGCCCATTGCTATTATCAGGGCTAAGAGTTTGAGCCACGAGAAGTCGGCTTTTTTGCTTCCAAATAAGCCCATAAGTTCTATTATATAGGCTACTATTACCTGTGCTACTACTATTGTGACTTCGGCTTTGGCTACACCTAGGTCGGATACACTTTTTACTACGGTGAAGGTTATGAATGCTCCTATCACACCGCCTAATAATGATATTTTATTCTCTACCTGAAATATTCCACTAATATCAGGTCTTCCGTTAAACAGCCACATTATAATGCAGGTTGCAAGTGCTGTAAACTGCACGAAGCCTGCCGCCACCCATATACTGCTCGCTTTTGTAACATTCGTATTAAGTACACCTTGCAGGCTCATTAACGCACCTGAGATTATTGCAACAATAAATCCTGCCATCAGACAACCTCCCTTAACAATCTCTATATTGTTAATAAAGTATTTACTGATAGCAGGATTTTATTCACTAATATTGGAGTAAATTACATTTTTATCCACACTAATGTATTATTCCATATTTAATTATTAAGCCTTGATAGTGTCATATAATTGGAGATTTCTTTGTAGAACTCATTATATGCACTGTTAAAATCCACTCCGTCCCATAACTGGTGAAGCATAATCTCATATTTTGTATATATGTTGCCTACGCCTACATATTTGGCTTTTACGATGCTGTTAGCATATATTGTGTGCAGTGTATTGTAATTGCTCTGCTGGGTCTTTGATTTATAGCTTATGTCTGCCCTTGCACTCATATGTCCGCTAAGACTTTCCAAATCCTCTGCATAGTCATATGATATTGCCCTTGCTACTGCCTTGGATACCGCAATATTTGATGTATATGGATTTACTATCGCCATCGTAGTAACTGACATTGCTTTTGATTCTAAATCATCTGCAAGCTTTGGAACTGGAATTATTCCATATTCAACACCTGAAGCATCAATTGTTGAAAGGCTGTCGGCATCAACTATTGTATATATAAGCTTTCCCTCTGCAAACTGTGATACACACGACTGCAATGATGAATTATATCTATCAATCGCATAAGTGTCCTTTAACTTCACATATTCAGTTAAAGCCTTTTTAAAATGCACCTCATCTATTGCAAATGCTCCTGAATCCTCAGCATTATTGCCGCCTATATTAACGTATCTTCCTGTAAATGTATAATTAAGAAACATTGATGATGCATCAAAGTTAAATATCCTCTGAACACTTTTATTATCTTCTGTAACTTCGTAGTTATCATTATATTCTTTTATCTCATCAAATGTATCAACTGCACCTGCAAGCTTACTGTTATACACCATAACCGGCATATTAAATGTAACCGGATAGCCATATAACTTTTCTTTATATGAGCTTGCTATAAGGGCAGCCTGTCCATATACTTTATCATTGTATACATCCTTGTAAGAATCATTTTCAAGCATAAGACCTAAAAGATATGCCTTATTGCAATTCTCTGATGACATAAGATACACATCTGGCACATTATCATTTCTTACAGTTTCATTGTAAATTGTATCAACAAAATCTGATGACTCAACATATACCGGATTGACAGTAACCAGATTGTTAGCCTCTTTAAATTCTTTCGCTACATTTTCAAGATAGCTGTCATAGTCCTTATTATCATACCAGACATTAACTGTTACAGGAGTCTCTATATCAAGTTCCCTTGCTGTCTTATTCTTATCTGTACCTGAACATGCCATCACAGATAAAGTAAGAACACCTGCCATAAGAACTGACACAAGCTTCTTAATTACTTTCATTATTCATCCAACCTTTATTAAAATGATTTCTTTAACTTTGTTATCATTTCATCTACGTCCGCCTTAGTTATAACAAGAGGAGGCACCATTCTGATAACATTAGTTCCGGCTGAGAACAGTATAAGTCCATTGTCTAATGCATTAGCAATAACATCTTTAGGATTGATTGAAAGTTCAAGTCCCTGCATAAGTCCAAGTCCTCTCCTCTCAATTATAAAATCATATTCTGCTACAAGTTCATCAAGCTTTTCTTCAAGATATGCTGATACTTCCTTGACATTATCCAATATATGCTGTTTCTCAAATAATTCAAATACTTTTGTTGCTGCTGCACACGCAAGTGGATTACCGCCATAAGTTGTACCGTGATCTCCTGGTACAAGTGCCTTGGCAACTTCTTCCTTGGCAAGAAATGCACCTACTGGAACACCACAGCCAAGTGCCTTGGCAACAGTAAGAATATCAGGCTCAACTCCATACTGCTGGAATGCAAACATTGTACCTGTTCTTCCCATTCCACACTGTATTTCATCAAGTATAAGAAGAATACCCTTTTCATCGCAAAGCTGTCTTACACCCTTGATGAATTCGTTAGTTGCAGGATATATTCCTCCCTCACCCTGTACTGTTTCAAATATAATAGCACAAGTTTTATCATTTACCAACTGTTTAACACTTTCAAGGTCATTATAATTAGCAAATTTAATTCCCGGAATCATAGGTCCGAACGCTTCCTGATAATGCTTATTGCCTGTTACAGCTAATGCTCCCATACTTCTGCCATGGAAGGAATGATGCATTGCTATAATCTCTGAATCTGTTCTTCCTGTCTTTAAATAAGCGTATTTCTTTGCAAGCTTTATAGCACCCTCTATTGATTCTGTACCACTGTTAGTAAAGAATACCCTGTCCATTCCAGAAGCCTTTGTAAGTGCTTTAGCAGCATTTACCGCTGGCTCATTATAGAAATAATTAGATGTATGTATAAGCTTGTCAATCTGTGCCTTTAACGCATCATTATACTCCTTGTTATTATAACCTAATGCAAATACCGCAATACCTGCACCAAAATCAAGATATTCTTTTCCGTCTGTATCATATAATCTTACACCATCACCTTTATCAAGTACAATCTGATATCTGTTATATGTATGTATTAACTTTTCTTCTGCTGTTTTAATAATCTGTTCTGTCTGCATAACTACTCCTGTTATTATATATTAGTATCGAAGAATTTCTCAGCACCTTCTGATAATATAGCTGTACCAACACCCTTGTTAGTAAATATTTCAAGAAGGAGGCAGTGTGGAATACGTCCATCAAGTATATGTACTCTTGAAACACCGTGTTCAATCGCATCAATACAGTTATTAAGCTTAGGTAACATACCACCACCTATTGTACCACCTGTTAATAATTCCCTTGCCTCAGTTGTTGAAAGTTCAGAGATAAGGCTTGATTTATCATTATAATCCCTGTATACACCTTCAATATCTGTTAAGAATGCAAGCTTCTCTGCATTAACTGCCCTTGCAATGGCACAAGCTGCATCATCAGCATTGATATTGTAAGCGTGGAAATTGTCATCATATCCTATAGGGCATATTACTGGAAGAAAATCATCCTTAAGAAGTGAATGTATAAGTGTTGTATCAACTTCCTTGACTTCACCTACATATCCGATATCTTCACCCTTTGAATACTTCTTTTCTACCTTTAACATACCGCCATCTTTACCACTTATACCACACGCCTTTACACCAAGTTCCTCTATAAGCGATACCAGGCTTTTATTAACCTTGTTAAGAACCATCTCAGCAATTTCCATAGTTGGCTCGTCTGTAACTCTTAAACCATTCTTAAATTCCGGTGTCATTCCAGACTTTTCAACCCATTTGCTGATTTCCTTACCTCCGCCGTGTACAATAATTGGCTTAAATCCAACAACCTTTAATAATACTACATCCTGAATAACTTTTCTTTTAAGTTCTTCATCAACCATTGCACTTCCACCATATTTTACAACTATAATCTTTCTGTTGAATTTCTGTATATATGGGAGTGCTTCAACAAGCACCTGTGCCTTCTTTAACTCTTCTTCCATATTAATTGTACTCATTTATTATCCTCATTCCTGACAATATTACAATGCCATTTTATTCTTAACTATTATGATCTGTAATCTGCATTAATCTTTATGTAATCAAATGTAAGGTCACAGCCCCACGCTGTAGCTTCACTGTTACCCTGCTTAATATCTGCTATTGCGGTTACAGGATTTTGTGAAAGAATTTCAGTTGCCTTTTCTTCGCTGTAATCTGTTGCAGTACCATCTTTAACTATCTGAAGCTTTCCTGCGTTGCTTTCAAAGAATATATCAACCTTCTCCGGCTTAAAATCAACGCCTGAATAACCCATAGCACAAAGAATTCTTCCCCAGTTAGCATCGTGTCCAAATATTGCCGCCTTTGTAAGATTAGAAGTCACTATTGATTTGGCAAGAATTCTTGCCTGTTCCTTAGTTGAAGCTCCCTTAACCTGAACTTCAAAAAGACATGTACAGCCTTCACCATCTCCTGCTATTTTCTTAGAAAGCTCTGTAAGTACATAAGATAATGCCTCATAAAATGTATCATAATCACTGCTGCCTTCCTTAATAGTATCATTGCCCGCTTCTCCATTAGCAAGAACAAGCACTGTATCATTAGTTGATGTATCTCCGTCAACAGATATCATATTAAATGAATCTTCAACAATATCACTTGTCATCTTCTGAAGTGCTTTCTTCTCTATAACTGCATCAGTTGTAATAAAACAGAGCATTGTAGCCATATGAGGGTGAATCATACCGGCACCCTTGCACATACCGCCTACTGTTACTTCTTTGCCAGAAATATTTACTGTGCAGGCAACCTGCTTGCTTACAGTATCGGTTGTCATAATTGCCTCTGCGGCAAGTGTTCCAGCCTCTTTAGTATAATCAAGAAGTTCTGGAAGTTCCTTAATTCCTGCACACATTCTATCCATAGGAAGCTGCATTCCAATAACACCTGTTGAACCAAGAAGCACTGCATCAGCAGGAATTCCAAGTGCCTCTCCAGCTGTCTTAGCTTCAAGTGCACAGGCTTCATCACCCTCAACACCTGTACAGGCATTAGCAACACCACTGTTGACTACAATTGCCTGTGCATAATCTTCATTGTATACAATATTCTTATCCCATTTAACAGGAGCGGCAAATACTCTGTTAAGAGTAAATGTCCCTGCTGTCACGCAAGGCTTGTCTGAAACAACCATTGCCATATCTTTCTTACCATTCTTATACTTAATTCCTGCCGCCATACCAGCTGCCTTAAATCCCTTGGCTGCTGTAACTCCACCTTCTATAATCTGCATAACTGCCTCCTGTCCAGATTAATAACCGCTTGTTATTAAATTACCTATATAATAATTATCTATCAGGATTATTACTTACCAATAACGTCTTATTAATCTTATATGAATAAAATATTTATAGTGCCGCCTGTATTATATAATTCTATGGGAACATAGGTGCAATCTTAAGTCCTTCATTCTCCTCAAAACCGAATAAAAGATTCATATTCTGTACTGCCTGACCAGCCGCACCCTTAACAAGGTTATCTAATGCACCCATAGCAATAATTCTGTTAGTTCTTGGCTCTATCTTAAATCCTATATCTACAAAGTTACTTCCCTCAACCCATCTTGTCTCTGGGCATACATCCTTAGGAAGAACTCTTACAAAATATTCCTTATCATAATATTTATCATATGCCGCCTTAACATCTTCATAAGTTACATCCTTTGCAAGATTAGCATATGCTGTCACAAGTATTCCTCTGTTCATTGGAACTAAATGTGGTGTAAATATAAGCTTTAAATCATCTCTTCCACAAGCATATCCAAGCTGTTCTTCTATCTCTGGTGTGTGTCTGTGTGTACCAACACCATATGCTTTCATACTCTCATTAACTTCACAGAAAAGATTAGCAACCTTTGCACCCCTGCCTGCACCGCTTGTTCCGCTCTTAGCATCAATGATTATTGTATCTGGATTAATAATTCCTTCTTTTACAAGTGGATATAATGTAAGAATTGATGTTGTTGTGTAACATCCCGGGTTAGCAATAATTCTTGTATTATTATTCACTTTATCCCTGTTAATCTCACATAAACCATAGACTGCTTCATCAATATATTGTGGTGACTTATGTTCAAGCTTATACCATTTCTCATATATATCTACATTCTTTAATCTAAAGTCTGCACTAAGGTCTATTATCTTTACCTTTGATAAAATCTCATCGTTAACAAGTGATGCACATAAGCCCTGTGGTGTTGCTGTAAATATTACATCAACCTCATCTGCAAGCTGTTCCATATTATCATCCATACATCTGGCATCTACAAGTTTAAACATATTTCTGTATACATCTGAATATTTCTGATCTATATAGCTTCGTGAACCAAGCCATACAATCTCTACATCCTTATGTCCAAGAAGAAGTCTTACTAATTCGTTACCTGCATATCCGGTAGCTCCGATAATTCCAACCTTAACCATACGTCCTCCATCTGAATGTTTATTTATTCATTCGTGTACATATATTATTCATCAATAAAAATGACAAGTTCCATTATAACAACTTTTTTTTCTATGTAAAGTGTTTATTCAATATTTTTTATATTTATGCAACATTTTTGCATAAAATTGCATAATATGCATTTTTACCTATTGCATTTTCATAATAAGTAGTTTATTATAATCAGCAGAGTTTTACACTTTGTAATAGCATTATTTACTACATAATATTTATTACATAATTAAACCTATTACTTAATTATATGGAGGTACATTAATAATGAAAGAGAAAGTTGTTCTTGCTTATTCAGGTGGTCTTGATACTACAGCAATCATTCCTTGGTTAAAGGAAACTTTCAACTATGATGTTATCTGTGTATGTGCAGATTGCGGTCAGGAAGAGGAATTAGACGGACTTGAAGAAAGAGCTTTATCTTGTGGAGCTGCTAAGTTATATATCGAAGACATCACAGATGAATTCTGCGATAACTACATCGTTCCATGTGTACAGGCTCACGCAGTTTATGAAAATAAATATTTACTTGGTACATCAATGGCAAGACCTATCATTGCCAAAAGACTTGTTGAAATTGCCCGTAAAGAAGGTGCTGTTGCTATCTGCCATGGTGCTACAGGTAAGGGTAATGACCAGATCAGATTTGAGCTTACAATCAAGGCTTTAGCTCCAGATATCCAGATTATCGCTCCTTGGAGAGATTCAAGATGGACATTACAGTCTCGTGAAGATGAAATCGAATATTGCAGACAGCACGGTATTCACCTTCCATTCAGCCCTGACTCAAGCTACAGCCGTGACCGTAACATCTGGCATATAAGCCACGAAGGTCTTGAGCTTGAAGATCCAGCTAATGAGCCTAACTATAAGCACCTTCTTGTTCTTGGATGCACACCAGAAGAAGCTCCAGATGAAGGCGAATATGTAACAATGACATTTGAAAAGGGTGTTCCTACATCTGTTAACGGCAAGAAGATGAAGGTTTCTGATATCATCAGAGAACTTAACAGACTTGGCGGCAAGCACGGCATTGGTATAATTGATATCGTTGAGAACCGTGTTGTTGGTATGAAGTCACGTGGTGTATATGAAACACCTGGTGGAACTATTCTTTATGAGGCACATCAGCAGCTTGAAGAATTAGTACTTGACAGAGATACAACCGCAGAAAAGATTAATGTTGCTAACAAGTTCGCTCAGGTTGTATACGAAGGAAAGTGGGAAACACCTCTTCGTGAAGCACTTCAGGCCTTTGTTGAAAAGACACAGGAATATGTAACTGGTGAAGTTAAGTTCAAGCTTTACAAGGGCAACATCATCAAAGCTGGTACAACATCTCCATATTCATTATACAACGAATCAATCGCATCATTCACAACTGGTGACCTCTATGACCACCACGATGCTGACGGATTTATCAACCTCTTCGGTCTTTCACTTAAAGTCAGAGCTATGAAGAAGCTTGAGAACGAAAAGAAGAATAACAAATAATACTTTAAAAAATATTATATAACAAGTATTATAAAACAAAATCAGGAGCTGCCACATATATATGTAGCAGCTCCATTTTTCATCTTTTATAATGTTTTATGAGTTTTTATAAGCTCTTATAAACTCTAATAAACTCTTATCAAACATTAATCTCAGATATTTCTATATTCTTTTTCTCCTGTTTTTCACAACCATTCCATATATCAAAGTAATAACATAAGAAGCTGCTGCCAGTATACACATAACACCCATAACCCTATAAGCAATCTGAGTATCTATAAACACAGTTCTTCCTAGATATCTGTTACTTACAGCCGCCATACATCTGTTTCCAATTATATTTGCAATAAAAATATATATACCACCTGTTATGACAAATATACATGGGAGTGTGTACCTTACAACCCTGACAGGATTAAATGCAATGATAACAATCAATAATGTGATATATATTAAAAGCATCAATATCTTAAACACAACAGACGTTATTATTCCATATACCTTTATAAGCGGCTGCAGACGATAAGATATATCACCATATATACCACTGGCATAATTATTTATAGCCTCATTTGCAGCATTTTTACTATAGCTAAGAGCTGCCCTGACTATTGTTTCCTGTATATTTCCCATATTGATATTAGATGCTATTTTGTTATATGTCATATCCATAAGCTCATCCAGCTCTGCATCTATATTAATCTCTATATCATCAAAGGATTTTTCTTTAAGCATCCCGTCAACCATAGCCGTTGTATATTTCTGTGCTATTCTGTCTACTATCTTAGAATCCTCTATACTTGTCTGAATTCTGGATAACGCCTCCATATTATCCCCAAGTGAATCAAAAACAGTATCCATAAAACGGTGCGATATAGCAGCTGACAGTCCTGCATCCTTTAACATGCTTGAGACATACATAGGTGCCGTTACACATACAATAAGTATAAGACCTGCTATTACAGATATTAAACCAACACCTATCTGTGTCCATCTATGAGCAGTATCCCTGTATTGTCTGTATCCATATGACATATATATTCCTTCTTTCTGTTTAGATATAACAATTCCGTAATCTTCCTACGCAATCACATTAAAACAATCACATTAACATAATCATATTAACACAATTATATTAATACAACCATAAAAAAATGTAATAGATTTAGTGCTTTCTTACATTTTCCTGAATCTGTTATACCGCTGTCTTGCAAGTTCTTCCTTGTCCATATCAATATATCTGTACATAAAATCACATATCATGCGTTTCATATATAATGTCACTCTTTTTATATTATTTTCATTTATAACCGGATATTCCGGAATGACCTTCTCTATTATGCCAAGCTCATATAAATCTGCTGCCGTCAGCTTCATTATTTCCGCAGCCTCTTTTGCTTTCTTAGAATCCTTCCACAGTATCGATGCAAAGCCTTCTGGTGAAAGTATTGAATATATGGAATTCTCCATCATCCATACCTCATTGGCAACACCTAGTGCAAGTGCACCACCGCTTCCACCTTCGCCAGTTACTATTGACAATACCGGAACTGTAAGACTGCTCATTTCATACAGATTCTTTGCTATAGCTTCTCCCTGGCCTCGCTCTTCTGCACCAAGACCGCAATATGCTCCTGGAGTGTCTATAAAACATATAACCGGTCTGTTAAATTTTTCAGCCTGCTTCATAAGCCTTAGTGCCTTTCTATACCCTTCGGGATTAGGCATTCCAAAGTTTCTTGATATATTCTCTTTAGTAGTCTTACCCTTCATATGTCCTATGACTGTTACAGGAATGCCGCCAAATGTTGCGATTCCACCTATTATTGCTTTATCATCACAAAAGTTTCTGTCACCATGAAGTTCAAAAAAATCTTTAGTTATTTTTTCTATGTAATCTGCGGCATTAGGTCTTTCACTGCTTCTTGCTATTTCAACCTTTTCCCATACATCATACTCATTATACAGATTATTATCAGCCTCAGCCTTTTTTTCTTCTTCTCTATCTATCTTTTTGAAATATATATTATCAAGATACTCAAGATACTTCTTCATAATATCTGAATTGCTCCGGTATGTATCCACATTTTCTTTAACTTCTGTATAAGCTCCACTGTACTTATGTATGTCAAGCAGATGCGCAAGTGTCTTCTTTAGCTCATCCCTTTTAACTATCGCATCCACAAAGCCGTGCTCTAACAGAAATTCAGCTCTCTGAAACCCTTCTGGCAGTTCCTGTCCTATAGTCTGTCTGATAACTCTTGGTCCTGCAAAACCTATAAGGGCACCTGGCTCTGCAAGTATAATATCTCCAAGCATAGCAAAGCTTGCAGTTACACCTCCAGTTGTAGGGTCAGTAAGAACAGTGATATATAAAAGTCCTGCCTCATCATGTTTTTTTAATGCGGCACTTATCTTTGCCATCTGCATAAGAGATACTATTCCCTCCTGCATCCTGGCTCCGCCTGAGCATGTAAATATAATAACCGGCAGCTTCTGCTCTGTAGCCTTCTCAACTGCCCGTGTAAGCTTTTCACCTACAACTTTGCCCATGCTGCCCATAAGAAATCTTGTATCACAGACACCTATAACAGCTTTGCTGCCATCTATCTTTCCAACACCGGTTATTACTGCCTCATCAAGATTTGTTTTTCTTTTAAGATTCTGGATTTTCTCCTCATAACCTGGGTATTCACATGGATTGCTCTCTTCAATGTTAGTATCCCATTCTGAAAATGTATTCTTATCCACTACCATGGATATCCTTGTTCTGGCATCCAGCTTCATATAATATCCACATTCCGGACATACACAATTATTCAGATACATGTCCTCTGTTAAAATTATTTTTGAACAAACCGGACATTTCGTATATAATCCATCTGGAACATTTATATTACTGCTATCCAGATTGTTGATTTTATTTTTATGGATATTCTTTTTAAACAAGCCTTTTATCTGCATATAAATCCTCATTTCCACGCACTCTTACTGTGCATAACGAACAACTATTTTTTACATACCTGTGGATACTCCTCTGGTATGAAATCTGTACTGACATCACCTTTAATAAACTTCTCATTCTGGCATATATCATACATAAAATCTGTATTTGTTGTGACACCTTCAATAATAATCTCGCCAAGGACACTTCTCATCTTCTCAATCACTGTTTTCCTGTCGTTTGCATATGTCATAACCTTCATTATCATGGAATCATAAAAAGGAGGTATCGTATATCCACTATAAACTGCAGTATCTATTCTTACACCATTACCACCTGGTATATGTATATTCTTTATTGTTCCCGGATTAGGTGCAAAGTTCTTTTCAGGGTTTTCAGCATTGATTCTTATTTCCATGGCAGCACCATGTATCCTTACATCCTCCTGCTTAATACCAAGACTTTCGCCGGCTGCTATCTTTATCTGTTCCTTTATAAGATCAACACCTGTCACAAGTTCCGTTATACCATGCTCGACCTGAATACGGGTATTTACCTCCATAAAGTAATAATTGTCGTTTTTGTCAAGAAGAAACTCAACTGTTCCTGCATTTTCATAGTTAACTGCCTTAGCCACTGCCACTGCAGTATCTCCCATTCTCTTTCTTAATTCATCATTCAACGCAGGAGAGGGTGATTCCTCAACTAACTTCTGGTGATTTCTTTGTATTGAACAATCTCTTTCACCAAGATGAATTGTATTTCCATATTTATCAGCTAATATCTGGAACTCTATATGTCTTGGCTTTTCTATATATTTTTCTATATACATTGTGCCATCAGCAAAGCCATTCACAGCTTCTCTCTGTGCGTTATCGAATTCCCTTTTAAAATCTTCTTTTGTATATACAACACGCATCCCCTTGCCACCGCCGCCAAGTGCAGCTTTAACCATAACAGGATAACCTATATTGTCTGCAAGCTCTTTTCCTCTTTCTGCATCCATAACTGGTTCTTTGGTTCCTGGAATAACTGGAATACCTGCTGATATCATTGTATTTCTTGCTTCCTGTTTATTACCTGTTTTCTCTATGATATCTGAATCTGGACCTATAAATGTGATGTTACATTTTTCACATAATGATGCAAACTTACTGTTTTCAGAAAGAAATCCAAAGCCTGGATGTATTGCATCTGCATGTGTAGCTACTGTTGCACTCAATATTCTTTCCATATTAAGGTAACTATCCTTAGCTGCTGCCTTTCCTATACATACACTCTCATCAGCCAGCTGCGTATGAAGTGCTTCCTTATCCGCCTCAGAATATACTGCAACTGTCTGTATACCCATTTCCCTACAGGCTCTTATTATTCTAACAGCTATTTCGCCTCTGTTCGCTATCAATATCTTATTAAACACAGCTTCATCTCCTTATAATCATTCCATAATCCACATATTATATTTATAACATCAGACGGATTAACCTACCATAAATGTAAGCTCTGCTGTAAGTGCAACCTCGCCATCTACCGTCGCAACAGCCTTTCCCACGCCAACTGGTCCTTTTTTCTTTATAATCTCACATTCCATCTTAAGTTTATCACCAGGAACTACTTTTCTTTTAAATCTTGCATTATTAACTGCACCAAAATATGCTGTTTTACCTTTGTTTTCTTCCAGCGAAAGTATCGCAACAGCGCCTACCTGTGCGCATGCCTCTATCTGAAGGACCCCCGGCATAACAGGCTCAGCTGGAAAATGTCCTGCAAAATAAGGCTCATCATATGTAATACACTTATATCCTGTTGCCTTTATTCCAGGCTCAAGTTCATCTATCGTATCCACAAGCAGAAAAGGATGTCTGTGTGGTATAATATCCATTATTTCCTTTGTTGTAAGCATACTTAACTCCTTATATTAAATAATCGAATTTCATATATATAATGTCGGTATCAAAAACCCATGCCTTTGATACCGACGTATTGTCAGACTGGTTTTATAACAAACATAGGCTGTCCATATTCAACCATCTGTTCATTATCTACAAGAATATCAGTAACCACACCATCATAATCACTTTCAATCTCATTCATAAGCTTCATTGCTTCTACTATACCGATTACCTGACCTTTTTTAACCCTGTCACCTATTGCTACATATGCATCAGCTTCCGGAGATGCTGAACTGTAAAATACACCTACAAGTGGTGAATTAACAGTAAGCACATTATCATCAGAAGTTTTAATGTCCGATTTATTCAATCCTGATTCATTGCCGTTATCGCTATTAACTATATCATCAGCACCGGCAGTTTCTTTAACAGCTGCCCTGTCACTTCTGTCAGCGCCAAGCGAAAGCTTAGTGTCGCCATCTTCCATGCTAAAGCTTGTAAGTGAAGATTCTGATACAGCATTAATGAGCTTTATTACATTTTCTAATTCCATATATTATCTCCATTTCTTCATGACCTTTTATTCATATTCTGGTATTCCATATATCTCACCAGCAATCTACTTATGTACTTTAAGCGTTCATCATATTATGAATACTTTCTTACTATAAGAGTTGCATTATGTCCACCAAAACCAAGAGAATTCGTCATGACTACATCAACGTCCTTTTCGATTCCTTCATCCTTGACATAATTAAGATCCATTTCTTCCTCTGTTTCTGATAGTCCTACATTTGGATGTATATAACCATCCTGGATTGACTTGACACAGGCTATGAACTCAACTGCGCCCGCTGCACCAAGCAGATGTCCAACCATGGATTTTGTTGAACTTACAGGCACATTGTAAGCTGCATCCTTAAGTGCCAGCTTGATCGCCCTTGTCTCAAAAAGATCATTATGATGGGTACTTGTTCCATGTGCATTTATATAATCGATATCATCTGGTTTTACTTCTGCTTCCTTCATGGCACTTGTCATAGCATATGCAGCTCCACTTCCATCCTCCATAGGTGATGTTATATGGTATGCATCAGAAGAACAGCCATAGCCTGTGATCTCTGCATATATATGCGCTCCTCTCTTTAAAGCATGCTCCAGTTCTTCAAGTACAACCACACCTGCTCCTTCACCCATGACAAAGCCATTTCTTTCTTTGTCAAATGGGATAGAGGCTCTCTTAGGGTCTGTAGATGTTGAAAGTGCTGTAAGCGCAGCAAAACCACCGATTCCAATAGGAGATATAGAACTTTCAGTTCCACCTGCAAACATAACATCTGCTTCTCCATGCTGTATGCTTCTATAGCCTTCACCTATAGAGTTAGTTCCAGTAGCACATGCTGTAACAACATTTATATTCTTACCCTTTAAACCTAGCTGTATTGATACATTGCCAGCTGCCATGTTAGTTATCATAAGAGGTACAAGAAGCGGATTAATCCTAGATGGACCCTTTTCAAGAAGCTTCTTGTGATTGCTTTCCATAGCTTCAAGGCTTCCAACACCAGAGCCTACTGATACACCAACACGGAAAGCATCCTCTTTAGCCATATCAAGCCCCGAATCCTTCATAGCCTCATGCGCGGCCGCAACAGCATACTGGCTGAACTTTTCCATCCTTTTGGCTGCCTTGAAATCCATATAATTCTTAGCATCAAAATCCTTTACCTCTGCTGCAAGCTTAACCTTATAATCTGTTGTATCAAATCTTGTTATATTATCTATTCCAACTGTATTCTCTTTAACAGAATTCCAGAATTCATCCACACTTAAACCTATAGGTGTTATTGCACCCATACCTGTAACAACTACTCTTCTCATCAGATATTCATACCTCCATCTACTGATATCACCTGTCCTGTTATGTATGCTGCTTCATCTGATGCCAGAAATGCTACAGCATTGCTTATATCATCCACGCTTCCCATTCTTGAAAGAGGAATCATATCAAGTACTGACTTCTTCTGTTCATCAGATAAAACCTTTGTCATATCTGTATCAATATATCCAGGTGCAACTGCATTAACAGTTATTCCTCGCGATGCAAGCTCCTTTGCCGCAGATTTGGTAATACCTATCACACCTGCTTTAGAAGCACTGTAATTAACCTGTCCTGCATTACCAGCTATGCCTACAACTGATGACATATTGATTATTCTTCCGCTTCTTTGCTTTAACATGTATCTGCTTACGTGTCTTATGCAGTTAAATGTTCCCTTAAGATTAACATCTATAACTCTGTCAAAATCTTCCTCTTTCATTCTCATGATAAGACCATCTTTTGTTATACCTGCATTATTTATAAGAATGTCTATTCTCTTATATTTATCCATTATATATGTAATCATTTTTTCAGTTTCTTCATACGAATCAACCTGACACTTGTATTTTTCTGCCTTTCCGTTGGCAGCCAGAATATTTTCAACTGTTCTATCTGCTGCCTCATCATTACCACTGTAATTAACAATAACCACAGCCCCCTCTTTGGCAAAACGGGCAGCTATAGCAGCTCCTATTCCTCTGCTAGCTCCGGTTACAAGCACTATCTTGTTTTCATATCTTTTTATACAATTATCCATACACATAACACACTGCCTTTCATCGATACAATATTGCTAAAGCCTTACCAATATCTTGTCTGCATTTATTGCCTGTTATTTTATAACTACTTCCTTTTCCATGCTCTTAGCTATCTTTTTAACAAAGCCAGATAAAGTCTTTCCTGGTCCCACCTCAACAAATGTATCATAACCATCGGCTATCATTTTTCTGACTGACTGTTCAAAACGTACTGAACTATATACCTGCTTTGAAAGAAGTTCTTTTATATATCCACTGGATGTATTCTCATCCACATACTCAGCTGTACAGTTTGCCACATAAGGATACTTCACTTTATCAAAAGTAACTTTTTCAAGATCCTTCATAAGCTTATCACCTGCGCCCTTAAGAAGCTTTGAATGAAACGGTCCACTTACATTAAGAAGGAGTGTTCTTCTTGCTCCTGCTTCCTTAAGCACTTCCATAGCCTCCTGTACACATTCCTTTTTACCTGATATTACTATCTGGCCAGGGCAGTTGTAATTAGCTGCGGAAACTGTATCAGGATACATATCATTATCAGACTCTGTGTTCCCACTTTTATCCTTGTTATATTTAGCAAGTACACTGTCAACCTCATCTGATGTAAGCCCGATAACTGCAGCCATGGCGCCTATACCAGCCGGAACCTCCTGTTCCATATATATTCCACGGTTTCTTACAAGTCTTACACCATCTTCATAAGATAGCGCACCACTTGCAGTAAGTGCACTATATTCACCTAATGAAAGTCCAATAGCTGCATCATACGTAAGGCCCTGCTCAACCATATCAGCAAGCTGGGCGATTTCTGTTACATATAACGCAATCTGTGTATACTCGGTTTTATCAAGAAGATCATTTTCTTCAAATATTAAATGCTCCATATTGATACCTGTCAGTTCACCAGCCTTCTTAAAGCACTTTACTGATGAAGTGCAGCTATTATAGCTTTCTCTTCCCATTCCAGTACGCTGGCTTCCCTGTCCTGGAAACATTACAACTGTTTTTCCCATACCTTTTAAATCCTCATTTCCATACACTGTTTTATGCCAGCTTATTATGTGAATTATATACCTCAGAGACTTCCTTCATAAGCTCCTTAATAATCTCTTCACATGTCTGTTCCTTATTGACAAGACCTGCTATCTGACCTGCCATTACAGTTCCCTGCTTGACATCACCATCCACAACAGCCTTTCTTAGTGTTCCAAGAGTAAGTCTTTCAAGCTTTTCAAACTCAACGCCTTCTTTTTCCATATCAAGATACTCTCTTGTCATGCTGTTTCTAAGTGACCTTACTGGATGACCTGTACTTCTGCCAGTTACTACTGAATCTATATCCTTGGCAGCTATAACTCTGTCCTTATAATTCTGATGGACATTTGACTCCTTAGCCACAACGAATCTTGTTCCCATCTGTACAGCCTCTGCACCAAGCATAAATGCCGCACATACACCTCTGCCATCACCTATTCCGCCAGCTGCTATAACAGGAATATTAACTGCATCAACAACCTGTGGTACAAGTGTCATGGTCGTTTCCTCGCCGATATGTCCACCTGATTCCATGCCCTCTGCTACAACTGCATCTGCTCCGGCACGTTCCATCATTCTTGCAAGTGCAACTGATGCCACAACAGGAATAACCCTTATTCCAGCTTCCTTCCAGGCCTTCATATATTTGCTTGGATTGCCTGCACCTGTTGTTACTGCTTCTATATGCTCATCAATAACAAGCTGTGCTATCTCATCTGCATAATCACTTAAAAGCATAATATTAACACCAACTGGCTTATCTGTTATCTTTCTTGCAATATGTATCTGTTCTTTAACCCATTCTGCCGGCGCATTAGCTGCTCCAATAAATCCCATTCCACCGGCTTTGCTGACGTGGGCTGCCAGATTAGCATCTGCAACCCATGCCATACCGCCCTGTATAACAGGATATTCTATATTAAGAAGCTCTGTTACACGAGTTTTCATAACTTATCTTCCTTCCTGACATTTATAACTATTTCTGGTTAGCCTCGATATAATCAACAACATCCTGTACTGTAAGAATCTTTTCAAGCTCCTCAGATGGAATAGTTACTGAACACTCATCCTCAAGTGACATAACAAGTTCAAAAAGATCAAGTGAATCTGCCTTAAGATCTTCCTTGAAATTAGACTCAGGCTTAATAACTGCCTCATCTATACCTAACTGTGCTGCAACTAATTCTCTTACTTTTTCAAACATAATGTTAAATCTCCTTAATTCTTATTATTTTTTATTATATGTTGTCGGGGTCAAAAGCCCACAACTTTGATATCTATGGCAAAGCTTTTGCCATAAACATCTTATATATGTTAAAATGCCGCTTATCCGGCTGCCTGATATCTTTTAGTAAGCAGTCTGCAAATATCTATATAATAAGCTTAGCATCTTTAACCGTGCTACCATACAAGCAGAATACTTCCCCAGCTTAATCCTGCACCAAAACCGGCAAGTACAAGCTTCTCTCCCTGTTTTAAGCTTCCATTCCTGTTTAACTCATCAAGCAGAATAGGAATGCTTGATGATGATGTATTTCCATATTCATTCAGATTGACTGGAAACTTATCTTTATCAGCCTTAAGTCTTTTAGCTACACTCTCTATAATACGTACATTAGCCTGATGCAATATGAACTTATCAACTTCATTAATATCCATATTATTATTATGTAAAAGTGTTTCTATAGCTGTAGGAACACTCTTTACGGCGAATTTAAACACTTCCTGTCCATCCATATGTATAAATATATCTGTGCTGCATGAATCAGAAAATCTTCTGCCACCTGTTAAAACAGATGCACCTGTTCCATCATTGTAGATATTGCTGTCAATAATTCCTCTTTCATGACCAACTAAGGCACCTGTAACATCTTCTGTGTTGTTATCAACTGCTTTAAGAACCACTGCACCAGCACCATCTCCAAAAAGCACACACACACTTCTGTCTTTCCAGTTAACTATTTCTGACATTTTTTCTGAACCAATAACAAGTGCATATTTATACGAACCTGCCTTTAACATTGAAGCTGCAATATCCAGGGCTGTAATAAAACCTGAACATGCTGCACTTACATCAAAACACATAGCATTTACTGCTTTAAGCTTTGCCTGTACAAGTGATGCCTGATTAGGAAAAGCATAATCAGGAGTTGACGTTGCAACTATAATCAGACCAATCTTAGAAGCTTCAATACGTGCATCCTCTACTGCATTTCTTGCAGCGTTATATGCCATATCAGCATTATCCATATCTTTTGCTATATGTCTGTTACATATACCAGTTCTTGTCCTTATCCACTCATCACTCGTATCTACCATTTCTGACAGATTATCGTTAGTCAATATATCTGGTGGAACATAGCTTCCTGTTCCTATGATTCTTGTTCTTATCATACTTTTTTGTCCTTATTTATTTGACTTACTAACAATTTGATTATCTTACTTTGATTTTCAAACATTATTTTTATACTACAAAACTTATGTGTTTGTCAAGGTTATTTTGATATTCAAATTATTAAAATATACTAAAGCAATAAAAAAAGACCTGAAACAGATTATTACATCTGCTTCAGATCCTTTTTAACTTTTAGTTTAACTTCTTTATCCGGCGTGAGCGATTCACATATCTTTCGTACCGCCTTCTGATATGACAACTTATCTAACTTTAAGCAGTCGGTATCTGTAAGATATTCCCACGTTCTTTTTGGAAATGTAACAAAACATTCCGCAAGAAGCCAGCCTGCTGCCATCTGTGTATAATATCCATAGGCCGAAAAATCCCTGTTTACAAGTGAAAATATATCATCAAGATATAAACCATTAGCACAATTTATTTCATCTGTGCTTTCTATATCTTTAATAGTAACCTTTTTCATTCTCGGTCTTTTCATGCCATGCATATCAACCTTTAAATAGTGGTCTAACAGCATTATAAGCCCTACTCTTGCCCTGTATTCATCAAACGATTCTATACATTCCTTTATGTATGGCAGAAACTCGTCCCGAAACATATCCATAACCCTGAATTCTACACAGAAGCTGTCGTTTACAGCCCAGTTGTTCACAAGAGGAACGAATGTGTTGAAGTCTTTTAAAGCCTTCTTAAAGTCTTTCTCCTTCGCTGTTCCCATTCCTATTATGTAGCTTCTAAGCAGTGTTTCTTCCTGATAAATATCCGGTTCACTAAGCAGCTGCCGGAAATCCTTATTCTCCTTTATCAGCTGTTTTGCATATTGCTTTAATACCGGTTGTCTTATTCCTATTATATTATCGCAGCCAGGAATAAGTGAGGATGTAAATGCTGCATATTCTCCTTTATCAGTCATCCCCAGAAGTTCATTTCTTATATATTCCAGCATTATTCATAAAGAGGATACTTGTCTGTAAGTTCCTTAACCATAGCCATAGCCTTAGCCTGATTAGCATCAACGTCATCTACAAGTAATGCAATAGCTTCTGCTACTACATCCATATCTTCTGTATTGAAGCCTCTGGTTGTAACTGCGGCTGTACCAAGTCTGATACCACTTGTTACGAAAGGTGAAGCTGGATCGTTAGGAATAGTATTCTTGTTACAAGTAATGTTAGCTGCATCAAGAAGCTTTTCTACTTCCTTACCAGTCTTATTCTTGCTTAAAAGATTAACAAGCATAAGGTGATTATCTGTACCACCAGATACGATATCAAATCCTCTGTTCATAAGACCTGAGCAAAGAGCCTGTGCATTGTCAACAATATTCTTAGCATAAGTCTTAAAGCTTGGGTCAAGGGCTTCCTTTAAGCATACTGCCTTACCAGCAATAACGTGCATAAGTGGACCACCCTGAATTCCTGGGAATACAGACTTGTTAAACTTGAACTTCTCAGCAGCTTCTGCTGATGAAAGAATCATACCACCTCTTGGTCCTCTTAATGTCTTATGTGTTGTAGTTGTAACTACATCAGCATAAGGAATTGGGCTTGGATGTTCTCCACCCGCTACAAGACCAGCGATATGAGCCATATCTACCATAAGATAAGCACCAACTTCGTCAGCTATCTCTCTGAACTTCTTGAAGTCGATGACTCTTGCATATGCAGATGCACCAGCAATAATCATCTTAGGCTTACATTCCTTAGCTATTCTTAATACTTCATCATAATCTATAAAACCTTCGGCTGTAACTCCATAAGGAACTATATTAAAATATTTACCAGAGATATTAACTGGTGAACCATGTGAAAGGTGTCCACCACAGTCAAGGCTCATACCCATAACAGTGTCACCTGGTTCTACCATAGCAAAGAATGCTGCTAAGTTAGCCTGTGCACCTGAATGTGGCTGAACATTGGCATATTCACAACCAAATAACTTCTTAGCTCTCTCAATTGCAAGTGTTTCAACAACATCTACATATTCGCAGCCACCATAATATCTCTTTCCAGGATATCCTTCTGCATACTTGTTAGTAAGAGGGCTTCCCATAGCTGCCATAACAGCTTTACTTACAAGGTTCTCAGAAGCTATTAATTCAATATGGCTTCTCTGTCTTGCTAATTCATCATCCATAGCTTTAGCTAATTCTGGATCATAGTTCAATACTTCATCAAATGAATACATATTACAACCTCCATTTTCTATAGTTGTAGTTATACAACCTGTATAGCTATTAATTTTATAGATTATTTAGCAATAAGTCAATGTATAATTATACATTTGTACAATAATTAAGTTATTTAATACAATCTTCATTAGAATATCCGCCTTAGAAAGTTATATAAGCCATTATTCCATACACCTGCCTCGTGTCCGCCGTGTCTGTAATAGAATATATGGTCAATTGAATGTTCTGTCATATATCTTGAATAATTCTCTGATGATACCCTGCAATATGGATCTTCATCACCTGTTACTATAAGTGTAAGAAGTGGTGCTTCCCCGCTTTCCTTAACAAGCTCAGGAAGAAGATATCCCCTGTTGCCATATAATGTTTCACCGCTTCCTGTATTAACAACTCCTCCAACAGGCTCAAATGCACCTACATACCCAAATATATCAGGGTGTGCAAAGCATAAATAAAGAGCTTCCCGTCCACCTAATGAATATCCCGCAATTCCTGTGTATTCCCTGCCTATCTTAGTTGAATAATGCGAATTAATATATGGAATAAGAGCATTAATCACATCATTTTCACAGGCATCATATCTTGCAGTTAAATCCGAAAATCCATAATCAGATTCCTGCTTTCCGTCAACATCCGTAAATACAGTAAAGCTTACTAATATCATATCGTTGCGGTTGTATTCATACACAATATTCTGTGCTGTTGGTCTTGCACCAAGAACCCTGTAATCTTCATATGTTCCACTCATTCCGTGAAGAAGATATACTACAGGATAGCTTTTACTCTTATCATATCCATATGGAAGATACACATTGGCATTTCTTGTAGCATTAGTAGTTGGAGAATAATATTCTATCTTCTCAATCTCACCATAATTGCCGCCAAGATGTTCTGAATTAAACGCTTCTGGTTCTTCATAATTAGTATCATTCTTATCATAAGAGAACAACATTACCGGATAATCGTGATTAATTCCAGCTTCGTCTGTTGTACTATTATTTTCATTAACACTGTCACCATTAGTATTTTGGTTGCCACAACTTGTTAACAACAGGCTTGCTGATAATGCAAATGCCATTATAAGTGCCTCTGTTTTTCTAATATTATTTCTTCTCATAATTAATCACCTCATATAATTATTAATTAAACCTGATTATTAACTCTACATTTTGATAATAGCATTTAGAGTTAACTTCAAGTCAAGCATAAAATATTCCTATATAAATAAAATATATGAAGCACCTTCTCACACTAAGCACTGTCGCTTGCGACAACCTACATCTTCGTGCAAGTGTGCATCATCGGCACATAGTACCTTTTATGTATAGGAAATTCTATCGAAATTCCCTATTACATAAAAAAACAACAGCTGTCTTTTATAAATAATGCAGACATAAAATGTCATTTGCACTCCTTATAATAAACATACTGTTGTCTTATAAATATTAATAACCCTGCAAAACCATCCTGATTATATTATTAATTACAACTTATAATAATCAACTGCTAGTCTTGCAATACATTGTAATCTGCTTAATCTCTTACAATCCATTTAGTTATCTACTGAACTCTTTAAATCCTCTGCAAGAAGATATATGTTATGTAATATATTCTTACAGTTCTTCATACTTTCAACTGTTGTGTCAGATACTTTTAGGCCTTCAGTTGAAGCAGCTGCTACCTCTTCTCCTGTTGCTGATAAATGTGAAATATTATCAGAAATAACAGAAGTTGAATCCAGTATCTTGTTAATGCTCTGCTCTGCAGAATCTATATTGTTCATAAGATTGTCAACTGTTTTTCCTACGTCCTCAAAAGTCACTCTTGTATTATCAATAAGTTCATTCTGCTTATTAACTGACTCAACTGACGCTTTTATACTCTCATTAGCTTTCTTCGTATCTTCATAAAGATTATTGATTATATCTGTTATGCTTGAAGATGCATTCTTAGTCTGTTCTGAGAGCTGTCTTATCTCTTCGGCTACTACTGCGAAGCCCTTTCCGGCTTCTCCTGCTCTTGCTGCTTCTATTGAAGCATTTAATGCAAGAAGGTTAGTCTGGCTTGAAATCTCTACGATAGAACCAATAAATCCCTGTACATCATCAACCTTTTCTGTAAGACTGTTAATCACATCTACGATTATATTGCTTGCATCATGTACATTCTGTGCCTGTTCCTTAAGTTCAACTACTATAGCCTTACTATCATTAACAGTCTCATCTGTTCTGTGTGAAGCCTCAACCATCTCGCTTATCTCTTTTTCAGCAATATCAGTGTTTTCTTGAATCTCTGCACACATAGTGGCCTGTCTTTGTATGGCTTCTGCTGTGCTTTCTGTGCTTTCTGCTATATCTTTCATTGAATTGTGGTTTATATCTATGCTCTTTTCTAACTCATCAAGCATATCCATAGCCTGTCCGAAATGTCTGGTTATATTATCAGCTACAACAACCATCTTCTCGTTATTCTCTTTCTGTATAACTGCTGCTGCCTCTATCTTATTCATATTCTCTGCAAAAAACTGCTTAAGCAGCTTTGTTACGCTAAGAGATATACATGTAACAATAACCAATACTAATATAGCAAGAACCCTGCTTGCCATAACCACTCCATTATTCATATTATAATCCATAATAAGTCTTATGACATTAGCAGCTATCGAAACACCATCAGCCCACAATATTAGTTTTTCATTAAGATATACCATCGAAGCCATAATCAAAGGAAGTACATATGTCCATACACCATCAGTTGAATTAAGCAGTATAAGAACAACATATCCAAATGCCATTGATACCGCAATCGTTAATTCACACACTCTGGTCTTCTTCCTTAAAATATAAGCAGCTACTGATACAATAATTACAGCAAGTGCCACAACAAACTGTATTAAAATCTTTCCTTTGTTATGTCCGTCACCCACTCCTAATGCTGCCATCAGGGTCAGCGCAATATAACCAAATACTATGAGAACTGTAAATAAAACAGTCCTGTTTGCCCTTATATACTGATTCTCTGTCATAATTTTTCTCCAGTCTTTTGTTATAGTTTTGCAAAGATTTATAAAAAAAGTATATACCCATGATTATTCAAATGCAATATTTTTGCTAAAAAAAAGCTGATAAAGCCATTATTTTCATCCAGATTTCACAAAGTATTGTCTAAAAATATAGTTAAAAAAAGCATTTGAAAATATCCATTAAATACTTTCAAATGCTCTTAAAATATTATTCCTGTTCTGACTCTGTAATTCTGATAGATAAGTCTTCAAGCTGTTTTGCATCTACTACATCTGGTGCATTAGTAAGAAGGCAGGAAGCATCCTTTACCTTAGGAAATGCAATAACATCTCTTATTGAATCTCTCTTAGCCATAAGCATAACAAGTCTGTCAAGACCATATGCAAGACCAGCGTGTGGTGGTACTCCGTACTTGAACGCATCAAGTAAGAAACCAAACTTCTCATTAGCAACTTCATCTGTAAGACCAAGTGCCTTAAACATCCTTGACTGTACATCAGCCTGATGGATTCTTACTGAACCACCACCTATCTCTGTACCGTTAAGCACGATATCATAAGCCTTTGCACGTACTGAACCTGGGTCTGACTCGAGCTTATCAAGATCCTCATCCATAGGCATTGTAAACGGATGGTGCATAGCTACAAATCTTTCTTCTTCATCTGACCACTCGAACTGAGGGAATTCTGTTACCCAGAGGAACTTATAATCATTCTTATCAAGAAGTCCCATCTGTCCAGCAAGTTCAACTCTTAATGCTCCAAGTACATTCCATACAATCTTATTGCGGTCAGCAGCAAATAAAAGAAGGTCACCCGGCTTACCTTCCATAGCCTCAACAAGTGCGTTCATCTCATCCTCAGTCATAAACTTAGAGAATGAAGACTTAAGTGAACCATCTTCGTGAATAGCTATATAAGCAAGACCCTTTGCACCATATCCCTTTGCAAAGTCGACAAGTGCATCAATCTTCTTACGAGGCATACTTCCCTGTCCATTGGCATTAATACCTCTTACAGTTCCACCATTCTCGATAGCCCCTGTAAATACGCCGAAGCCACAGTTCTTTACTATGTCTGTAACATTCTTAAGTTCCATACCAAATCTTAAATCTGGCTTATCAGAACCAAATCTATCCATAGCTTCCTGCCATGTCATACGCTGGATTGGAAGCTGTACATCAATATCTAATACCTCTTTGAAAAGATATGCTAAAAGTCTTTCATTAACATCAATTACATCATCAACGTCAACAAATGACAATTCCATATCTATCTGAGTGAATTCCGGCTGTCTGTCAGCTCTTAAATCTTCATCTCTAAAACATCTTGCAATCTGCATATATCTGTCATATCCAGAGCACATAAGCATCTGCTTAAAGAGCTGTGGTGACTGTGGAAGTGCATAGAATTTTCCTGGATGAACCCTGCTTGGCACAAGATAATCTCTTGCTCCTTCCGGCGTTGACTTAGTAAGCATAGGTGTCTCTATTTCAAGGAAACCTTCATTAGCAAGAAATGCTCTTGTAAGAGTGGCAACCTTGCTTCTCATAATGATATTAGACTGAATATCAGGACGTCTAAGATCAAGGCATCTATATTTAAGTCTTATATCTTCTTTAGTATTAATATTATCCTCAATTGGAAATGGAGGTGTCTCTGACTCAGAAAGTATTCTTAATGATTCAGCCGCAATCTCAATATCACCGGTCTTAAGATTGTCATTAACTGCTCCACTTCTCTTAATAACCTTACCTACTACAGCTATTACGAATTCATTTCTTAATGTATATGCCTTGTCAAATCCTTCTTTGCCGATAATATTCTCATCAAAAAGAATCTGTAAAAGACCGCTTCTGTCTCTTAAATCCACAAATATAAGTGAACCAAGATTACGTCTTTTAGCAACCCAGCCCATAACTGTAACTGTACTGCCAATATCTGCACTTGAAACTTCTGTGCATCTGTGTGTTCTCTTTAAGCCAACCATTGACTCTGCCATAGTTAATTACCTCATTCTTCTTAGCTGTATTAACAGCCTGTTTTATTTGCCCTAAGGCATAATTAGGTTACTCCTAATCTTGACTGATTTTTAGTATATCACTTATATCCAAATCATCAATATCTAATCTGCTATTATTAATCAATTCTATAGTCGAATCTTCGTGAATAAGCCTCTGGAATAAAAGGAATACTCTCATATCCATATTCTTAATCTCATCTATCATAATTGTAACAGCAGTGTCTATATCAAATGCTTTCCTATATGGTCTGTCTGATATAAGTGCCGCAAATTCATCTGCAACCTTTAATATTCTTGCTCCTAATGGTATCTGCTCACCAACAAGCCCATTAGGATATCCGCTTCCATCAAAACATTCATGATGTGAAAGAACGACATCCATTATATTATCTGAATAATCGTATTTTTTCAATAGATCATGGCTTATCTTTGAGTGCATACTCATATACTGCTTCTCATCTTCCGGAAGTGCCTCATCGGTTCTTCCATACAGATATTCTGAAAGCTTTAACTTTCCAACATCGTGAACCATCGCAGCAATCTTTAATTCGTATGCCTCATCTTTAGACAAACCACACATCTGTGCAAGCTCATATGTCAGATTGGCAACAAGCACTCCGTGCTTAATTCCACTTTTAAAATCATTAATCATATAATCAATGAGTTCATTATTGTTATTCTTCATAATTCTACCATATCAATATACTTAATGCTGAATCAATTCCATTCAGACAATATTATATTATATTTTTATGTGAAAGAAATGTCAATGTCCTTATCGGCTATATTTAAAGAGAAACCTTGTATACACGTTTATTTAAGCTTTGCAAAATGTTCTTTAGCAAATTCCATATCCTGAACCGCCTCAAGAGTTCCAACATAATTTCCCTGCTTGTCCCTTACCGCAATATATTTAACAAGCATAGTCCTTCCTTGTTTATCCATCCAGACAGATACTTCATCAAGTGTTCCTATCCTGAATTCTTCTATAATTCTTCTGACCTTTGCCTCAATCTTTGGTGGGTGGCACGAGAATACCTCCCTGTCAATTGCCATAACAGGTCTTTTAAATACCTTTGACCCTTCATTAAAATATCTGTTGATATTATCTTCATCAACAAATGTTATCTCCATTGGTATTGCATTAAGCAGTGCCTCAAGCTGCGAAAGTGTCATATGTCCGCCTGCCATATATAACTCATTCTGAACATCTTCTTTCTTATCAGATTGTTCTGACACTTCAGGTTTATACACATTTTCTACTTCTTCTGCTTTCTCCCATCTGTCTGATACTGTATCAAGGCACACGGCATAATCTTTGGAATCGTGATATATTCCAATCCACTCAGCTTCCGTAAAATTAGCGGCACAGTTAGGATACAATATATTATCTTCCTTATATATCATCTCCTCTGCCCTCTTTATAACATTTTCTATTCTTTCAATTAATTTACCGTCCAGACTTTTACCATTATTGTTATCCGCACTGTTATTATTGTCTGCTTTGCTACTGTTATTACCGTCCATGTAATTTAACTGCTTTGCTATGTCTGACAGCTCATCTCTTATCTCATCATCAACTGTCCACATAACCGCCGAAGGTCCGCTGATTTTATATCGTACATTAAGCACCGGATATAACAAATCCCCTTTCTTGGCATAATGAATAGATAACTCCCTGAGCTTATATATCTTCTCTTTCAGTGCCTTTATATCAATATGTCCGCTTGTAATATTTTCTTTAATATCATCAATAACCTGCTGGATTGCCTTATTTTCTTTCACAAAAGTATTTAATGGGTGGCCGCTTATCATAGCCAGTTTATTAAAAATGCTTTCTCTGTCTTTACGCATATCTGCAATGGCACTCTTAGTCATACCTTTCATTGTGTCATCATAGTACTTTTTCATCTCTGATATTTCATTTTCCGCCTTGGCTATTCTTTCTTCCTTAGTCGCACCGTGAAATAATGCTGAGTGAACATCACACAGCTTTGAAACCTCTGATATAGGTGTTCCCTCTGCTATCAACGCCTGCTCCGCTTCCATAATCTCTATTGGATTGACATCATTGAATTCCTTAACAAAATCTTTCTTAACATTCTCAAGACTTTCACCATCACCAAGTCTTTTAAGATAGCCTTTAATCTGTTCTGTCCTGTTCATATAATTCCTCCATTATTTTTATTATATTTTTCAATCTATCTGCTGGTAATTTATCAGCTTTATATATAAGCTGGCTGTTATGCTTATATGTGCATCATATTATAATCTGCTTTATTATCTTGTAAGCTTACAGTCACTCTTACCTGTATATCTTGTAAGACCACAATTACACTTATCTGTATGTGGATTATTAGTATGTCTGGATTGTAACATCTTCATTCCGCATTAATATGTTGTATTTACAACACTTTCAAGATTAATATTCATATCTTAATTGTTTTGCTTGTTAATAATCCTGCTTTTATAATATAATACTTAGGACGATTAACGATTGTGGGGTGAATATTTTATGAAATATGATGTAATAATTATAGGTGCTGGTCCGGGCGGAATATTCTCTGCTTATGAGCTTATGAAGAAAGCTCCTGATCTAAAGGTTGCCGTATTTGAAGAAGGTAATACTTTAGAGAAGAGAAAATGTCCAATTGACGGAAAAAATATAAAATCCTGTATCAAATGCCCAACCTGTGCCATTATGAATGGCTTTGGCGGTGCCGGAGCATTTTCTGATGGCAAATACAACATTACTAATGACTTTGGTGGTACTCTTTACGAATATATCGGCAAGGAAGAAGCTATTGGCCTTATGAAATATGTTGATACCATCAATACTTCCCACGGCGGTGAGGATACGCATATGTACTCAACTGCCGGTACTAAATTCAAGACTTTATGTATGCAGAACAAATTAAAGCTTCTTGATGCTTCTGTAAGACATCTTGGAACTGATATTAATTATATTGTCCTTGAAAATATGTACGATGAAATGAAGGAGCATATTGATTTCTACTTTAATACTCCTGTTACTAATATTGAAATAATCGATAATAATTACCGCATATATTACAAAGATACCTATATGGACTGCAACAAATGTATTGTGTCAGTTGGAAGAAGCGGAAGCAAATGGATTGAAAAAGTCTGTCAGGACTTAGATATTCCAACCAAATCAAACCGTGTTGATATCGGCGTAAGAGTTGAGCTTCCTGCTGTTATATTTGCACATCTTACAGATGAATTATACGAAAGTAAGATTGTATACAGGACTGAAAAGTTTGAGGATTTAGTCCGCACCTTCTGTATGAATCCTAACGGTATCGTTGTTAATGAGAATACGAACGGCATTGTAACTGTTAATGGACACAGCTATGAAGGCAGTGATAAACAGACTGAAAATACTAACTTTGCCCTGCTTGTTGCAAAGCACTTTTCTGAACCTTTCAAGGACAGCAACGGATATGGTGAAAGTATTGCACGTCTTTCTAATATGCTTGGCGGCGGTGTAATTGTCCAAAGATTCGGTGACCTTATACGAGGCAGACGAAGCACAGATAAAAGAATCGAAGAAGGACTTGTAAGACCTACTCTTTCTGCTACTCCAGGCGATTTAAGCCTTGTTCTTCCTAAGCGTATACTTGATGGAATAATAGAGATGATTTACGCTCTTGATAAGATTGCTCCGGGTACTGCCAATGACGACACTCTTTTATATGGTGTTGAGGTCAAATTCTACAATATGGAAGTTGAGATTGACAACAACCTTGAAACCAAGTACAAAGGTCTTTACATAATCGGTGACGGAAGCGGCGTTACACATTCATTATCACACGCTTCTGCAAGTGGTGTATATGTTGCAAGACGAATAATTGATGAGGAAGAATAATTCCATATTAAAATAATTCTCAATAATTAATATTAAGAATAGGTCAATATATTTTAATGAATCCGCTCTAAACATTTCACAAGTAAAGATTAGAACAATAAACCCTTTATATATAATAATACTTAAAGCTGATAAAATCTCCCTGTAACTTATATCTTTCCTAAGCCTTTGATTCCGGATATAAGTTACAGGGAGATTTATTCTTAATAATCTATCTAGTTCGATAATTAAAATCTACCATAATATCTATTAGTATCTATTTTATTAAGTTAATAATCTACTCAAGTCTTATTTAACTTCTACAAGCTCAATCTTAAAGTTAAGTTCTTTTCCTGCCATCTCGTGGTTAGCATCAAATGTTATGTCATTCTCTGTTAATGCTGTTACCTTAGCTGGAAATGGCTGTCCATATACATTCTGAAGATATACCATATCATCAACCTTAAGTTCTTCTGAACCTGCAAGCTCGCTGATTGGAACTGTGATAATTGCATCTGGATTTTTCTCTCCATAAGCTTCTTCTGGCATTAAATGTATATCTATTATATCTCCTACATTCATATCAGCTACAGCCTTATCAAAGCCAAGTATCATCATACCTGCACCACAGGTGAATTCAAGAGGTTCTCCTCTGTCATAAGATGAATCGAACTGTGTTCCATCGTTAAATGTTCCTTTGTAGTGTACTCTGCACACCTTGCCTACATTAGCTCCATCAAATAAAGGTGCTCCTCCACCACAACCTGAACAACCGCCACAGCCTGATGTTTCATTACTTCCACAGCCGCAGCTTCCGTCATCTATGTCACTTCCACAACCACAGCCACAGCCGCAGCTTTCATTTTCTGTATCAGCTGTTCCACAGTTCTGTTCTTCTTCGTGTGAATGATGACTGCAATTAACACCCTCTGATATCAATTCTCCATTAAGGTATGCCTCTAGCGCTTCATCTGCATTTCCTGATACACCTGAATATACTTCTATGCCTGCTTCGCCTAATGCATTGGCAGCACCACCACCGATACCACCACATATAACAGCATTAATATCAAGACCTGCAAGAAGTCCTGCCATAGCTGAATGTCCAGAGCCTTCACTCTCTATAACTTCTTCTTTAACAATGTTCTGTCCATCTGTTTCATAAATCTTAAATTGTCTTGAATGTCCGAAATGCTCAAAAACATTTCCATTCTCGTAAGCAACTGCTATCTTCATATTATCCTCATTTCTATATTTTTTATAATAAGCGTATATCCTGATTTCAGGACACTATATTCCTTTAAATATAATTTAATTCTATCTATCCTAAGGAAATTATTACCAAATAATAATTCCTTTCAAATTGTTATTTCAATAACTACTATTTCTAGAAATTATTTTCCTCAAAGAATTTCTTCTTTCGATCAATCATTTCATCAATTCTTTGAATATAATTACGAACGTCTTTTACATTTTCTATTCTCTCAATTCTGACTGAATGATTATCATCTGCTTCATTATGAAATACTACCTTGCTGGAAGCTCCTGCACCACAGGCAATTATTGTCTGCTTTTCCTCCATAATAAGAATGTTATATATACATTCAAGTCCCTCAACTGAGTAACCGACATTCTCAAAATTACCTGCCATATTCTTCTGACGATACATATAATAAGGCTCCATTGACAGTCTTTTGGCTGTGTCCTCTGTCATTCTTATTATCTCATCTGTATTATTGGTAGATAACTGCTTATATTTATCTCTCCATATATTAAGTGCCGCCGCTCTCTTTATTGCAAGAGAATGTACTGTAAGGCTCTCAGGCTTCATCGCCTCAATCTCTGATAATGTATGAGCCACCTCATCAACATCTTCACCGACAAGTCCAAGAATAATATCCATATTAATATTATTAAAACCTTCTTCCCTTGCCATAGAATACACATTTTTAATCTGCTCTACAGTGTGCTTTCTTCCTATAAGGTCAAGTGTCTGCTGGTTCATCGTCTGCGGATTAATAGATATTCTTCCAACATTATGTGCCTTTAACACCTTTAACTTATCCCTTGTTATGCTGTCTGGACGTCCTGCTTCAACTGTAAATTCATGACAGCCGTCAATATCAAAAAGCTCCTTTAAAGCCGTTATGAGCCTGTCAAGCTGTGCCGCACCAAGTGTTGTTGGTGTTCCACCGCCAAAATACACTGTATCAAGTCTTCTGCCTTTCATCGCCCTTGCTACAAAGGTCATCTCCTTAATAAGTGCATCAAGGTAATCATCCACATAATTCTTATACGCATCAAGTGCATATGATGAAAATGAGCAGTACAAGCATATACTTGGACAAAATGGTATTCCAATATATAAACTGTAACCATTCTTATAATCTATCTTATTAAGAATGTCCATTTCTTTCTTTGCTACATTTATTGCAAGGCTGGCTTTCTTCTCACTTGCCTTATGCTTATCCATAAAATGCTTCTTTATAGTCTGCTCATCTTCGCCATCTTCAAGCATAACATATGCAATCTTGCTTGGGCGCACTCCTGTAAGATAACCCCAGGGCAGTGTCTTTCCTGTCATCTGGCTGAGCCTGTCATATAAATATGACTTGAATTTATCGTGCATTTCGCTCTTGTTAAGTCCTGTCATATCAGGTACTGTTATATCAATCACTTTATCAGCTTCTGTGGCAACTGTATCCTGCTTATATGCCTTTACCTCCATTCTTGGGTAAAATGAACGCACAAGAACTATTGCATCATCATAAAATGTATCGTTATCAATTTTAATATATATCATACTGTTCATCTTTCCTACGCACCTATATATGGGTTATGAACCCTCTCATATCCTATGCTTGTTCCCTCGCCGTGTCCTGTATACACCTTGGTATCATCTGGAAGTACCATTAACTTGTCCTTAATTGAATGCACAATGTCGCTCATACTTCCGCCTGGGAAATCTGTTCTTCCAACTGACTCACAGAAAAGTGTATCACCTGAGAATAACACGCCGATTGACCCAATATAATAGCACGTTCCGCCCTCTGTATGTCCCGGTGTGTGAATTGCCTTAATATCAAATCCTGCAAGCTTAAGTATATCACCGTCATTGTGCCATACATCAGCCTTCACAGACAGGTTCATTCCATAAGCCTCACCAAGATTAATATGAGGTGTACTTAATGTATTCTTCTCCTCTGCTGAAGCATACACCTTAACATTATACTTATCCCTCACTTCATCTGCTGCCATAATATGGTCAAAATGTCCGTGTGTTAAAAGTATTCCCTTTAACATACAGCCAGACTGCTCTATCATCTCGCTTATCTTTCCAGCATTATCCGCAGGGTCTATAAGCACGCACTCCTTAGTGTCTGTATTACAAAGCAGGTAGCAGTTCGTTCCTACCATTCCTAATACTCTTACATCTATTTTATACATTATAATCTCCAATCCCTGTGTCAAAAATGCTGCCGCACGAAGCAATATATAAAATATCTTAACTTCGCACGACAGCAGTTATAAATATCAGCCTGTAGCTCTCTCTATATCTGTCACTCCGTCAATCTTTCTTAAATTGTCAATTAATCTGTTAAGCTCTTCCTTACCAGATACAACAAATCCAAGATTGATTGTTGCAAGCTGTTTCTTATTAACACGGCTGTTCATAAATCTTACATCTATATTGGCTTCCGTAAACAGACGTGAAATATCAACAATAAGTCCTTTTCTATTGCCTGCATATATATTAATCTCTGCACTGTACTTCTCATCTTTATTCTCTGTCTGCTCCCACTCAGCTTCAATAAGCCTTGCTCTTTCATTAGCTGGGAAATTAAGAATATTAACACAATCTGTTCTGTGAATTGATATTCCTCTTCCTCTTGTAACAAACCCAACAATCTCATCACCCGGCACTGGATTACAGCACTTAGAGAAACGGACAGCAACATCATGTATTCCTTTTACAACAATACCGCCTTTGCCCTTCTTCTCCTTCTCTTTCTCCTTGCTCTCACTTGCCACAATGCTGTCAAGTACCTGCTTGTCAGTTATCTCAGCCTTCTTGGTCTTCTGATATTCCTCATTAAGCTTATTGACAATCTGACCTTCTTTTAATGCACCATGTCCTACTGCCGCAAGAACAGCATTCCAGTCTTTGTAACCATATTTTCTTAGTGCTTTCTCAACAAACTCAGGCTTATTAATCTCAGAAAGAACAATTCCCTTACTCTTACAGTAATTAGATATAAGTTCCTTGCCCTTTATAATATTGTCTTCTTTAAGCTCCTGCTTAAACCACTGGTTAATCTTGTTACGGGCCTGTGTTGACTTAACCATTGAAAGCCAGTCACGGCTTGGTCCTTTGGAATTCTGTGATGTTATAATCTCAATTCTGTCACCATTCTTAATCTCATAATCAATACTAACAAGCTTGCCATTGACCCTTGCACCAACCATCTTGTTACCTACAGCACTATGTATGCTGTATGCAAAATCTATTGGATTAGAACCTGCTGGAAGTGTCTTAACATCACCTGTAGGAGTGAAACAGTACACTGAATCAGAAAAAAGGTTAAGGTCATTCTTAATTGATGATAAGAATTCCTTGTTATCAGACATATCTCTCTGCCATTCAAGAATCTGTCTTAGCCAGCTAAGCTTAGCTTCCTCACTCTTATCAGACTCTCCTGTCTTGCCTTCTTTATACTTCCAGTGGGCAGCAATACCATATTCAGCAATTCTGTGCATTTCATAAGTTCTTATCTGTACCTCGAATGGCTGTCCGTTAGAAGCAATAAGTGTTGTATGAAGCGACTGGTACATATTAGGCTTAGGCATTGCTATATAATCTTTAAAACGTCCCGGTATTGGCTTATACATTTCGTGAATAACACCAAGTGCCGCATAACAATCCTTGACTGTATCAACCTTTATGCGAACGGCAAATATATCATATATCTGGTCAAGTGTCTTATTCTGGTTAACCATCTTTCTATATATTGAGAAGAAATGCTTAACTCTTCCGTCTATCTCAGCTTCAATTCCAGCATTGCTAATGTGCATACCTACTTCTTTGATAATGCTCTTTATAAATGCCTCCCTGCCCGGTCTGTTAATATCAACCTGCTTTACAAGATCATTATAAGTATCCGGCATAAGATACTTCATTGATAAATCATCAAGTTCTACCTTAATCTTGGATATACCTAACCTATGTGCAATAGGTGCATATATATCCATAGTTTCTCTTGACTTTTCTACCTGCTTGGCTGGTGACTGATACTGCATTGTACGCATATTATGAAGCCTGTCGGCAAGCTTTATCATAATAACTCGTATATCCTTTGCCATTGCAAGGAACATTTTTCTTAAGTTCTCAGCCTGAACCTCAATCTTATCGTGCTGGTAATTAAGCTGTGTGAGCTTTGTTACACCATCTACCAAAAGTGCTACTTCATCACCAAATTCCCTAGCAACATCTTCACTTGTCATAACCGTGTCTTCCACAACATCGTGCAAAAGACCTGCAATAATAGATTCCTTATCAAGTTCAAGCTCTGCTAATATAATGGCAACACACAATGGGTGAATAATATATGGCTCTCCAGACTTTCTAAACTGTCCTTCGTGTGCCTCCTTAGCCACTTTATATGCTCTCTCTATATCAGATAAATCTGATGAAGGATGATACTGCCTGATTGTTTCTATAAGCTTATTATAAAGCACTTCAGGACTTGTAAAATCTGCTGGAGTATCAACCGACTTGTCCACCTGACTTGTCTTGATATTGGTATTGCCTGCTAATTCTATATTATTCTCTGGCATATAATCTCTCCCTACACTTCTGAATATAGTTTTTCCATAAATTCTCTTGTTGCTACTGCATTTTCTGGTACAGTATTCTCAAGTGTACAATGAACATATGGCTTATGTTCCTTAATCTTCTTAAGAAGAAGCGGATAATTAAGTCCGCCTGTTCCCGCCGCTATTGACTTAAGCTCATCACCTTCAACTACATAATCTTTGCAGTGGACAACTGCTATATCCTTTAATAATAAATCAAATGCCTGATTAATTATCTCATCCTGCTTATCTATATTACCCACATATAAAAGGTTGACTGGATCAAATATAATCTGAAGATTAGGTGAGTCTATCGCATCAAGAACCTTTCTTGCTCTCTCAACTGTATTAACAATATGCTTCCATACCGGTTCAATCGCAACTATAACGCCGAACTGCTCTGCATATTTAACTATTGGTCTTAAATTATCTATAAAGCACTGTAAAGCTTCCTCTGAATGGTTAGCTGGCTCATACTTGTACTCCTCATTGACAGCACCTGTCTCTGTACCAACTACGCCACAGCCAAGTATACTTGCAAATCTTATATGTGCCTTATATTTCTCAACTATATCCTTGTGCTTCTCCTCATTAGGATTGCAAAGGTTAAGGTAACAGCCAAGTACTGCTATATCAACCTTATTCTCTGCACATAATTCTTTAATATACATTGCAAGACCTGGTGTCATAGTCTCTACTCCAGGCTTGAACTCCTTAATAGACTTGCTTAATGCTATGTGCATACAATGAAATCCCTGATTATGTATATTAGGAATAAGTTCATTAAGTGGTGCATATGCCACATCGTGTGCTCTTATACCGATTCTCATAATTAACCTCCTTAGGCTGTTACTCTGTGTTATGATTATTTAACCCAAACAGCCATATCAGTATATTCTTTCTGATATGGCTGTCTGTTTCCGGTGTGCTGTGCGACCCAGTAAAATGACATCTTTCATTACTGAAATGCCATCTTATGCCTCTTACACATACATCATAATATTTATTTTAACACATTATTGTCAGAATGTCATATTATTTTCACTAATTGCATTATAATAAGTTGCAAGTGGTATGAAACTCTGTGCAAATCCTTTTCCTGAATTGCCCTGACATATTACCGCATCATCTATAATAGTCTTGACTCCTACTGCTCCCTTAGGCACTTCATTCACAGCACCCCTGAACGTATTAATTCCATATTCAAGATACTGTTTATTACCTGTAAGCTCATAGGCTATTGCAAGTGCTTCAAGAAGCAGGGTATTATTGCCATTTCTTGCAAGACTTGGAAGCTCCTTATAATAGAACAAACCATTATCCATATAACAGTTCTCTGTCAGGTCATCAACTGCCCTTAATATCATCTGCCTGATATCTTCTCTTGGGAATATTCTGTAATATCTCATAACGCTTCCTACCGCTATTGATATCATAAAGCCTACTCTTATGGCTGTATTATCTGTGTAAGGTGATAACCAGTCTCCATATTCTTCTTCCCACTTCTTAAAATTATCAATTATCCAGTCACATTTTACAAGCCATTTATTATCATTAGTCTCTACATAAAGGGCTGTAAGTGTTCTTAGTGCCCATCCGGTTTCCCTTGCATTAGCTTCACCCGGCACCTGATACATAGGCGTTTCAAGAAGTTTTAATACATTTTCTCCTATTCCAATGGCTGTATCATAGCCTCTCTTATCACCTGTAAAATGGTAATAATCAAGCAGACCCTCGACCCACTCGTGAGAGCATACCATAACACCATTCTTACAATGTCCTGCCGTGTGCTCCCACTGTCCGCCAATTCTAAGAGGATTACTGCTGTAATGGCACACATCTATATCCATCCAATGCTTTGCTGACACAATCAGATAATCCATAAATCTTCTGACACCGGTTCTTGCATACATAAGTGCACACGCATGTGGATAATCGTATTCATTATTGCTCCAAACAGGCTTTCCACCGCCACGTCCCTGAACAGTGTAGCCCTGATCTACCGTGTCGCCCCAGTTAAGCATACCATAGCACCTTGAATGTCCGTCTGCTTTTGCCATAAGTGATATCTCAAAATCATCATTATACTTTACAGGGAACACATCAATCATAACCCCTGCCCTCTTAAACACTTCCGGTGCTATATATGGTCTGTCTGGCATCTGGTATATAAGACTTCTGTTGTCTATCTCCCACAGCTTCATAGCAGGACTATGAAAATGTATCATAAACTGCTGTTCTTTTGCCATTCCTGACTGCATAGTAATCTCCCCGACATTCTCAGGAACAAGCATAACAGCCACACCTTCACTGCACGACTTCACTGCCTTAGGATAATTCTGCTGTGCCTGATGAACCGTAACACTAAAGCCATCTTCACCATCAGTATAATCAGCCATAAATGTTCCATAAAATACCTCTGCAAAATGCTCATTAGCCTCTTTCACAAGATATTTATCATCAATTACCTCATTGACCTCCTCGCCATTCTTACCAATTATAAAGCTTGTCTTATAATTAGAAGTTGCAACAACAGTTCTTATATTATTGACATCAGCCTTCTTTTCAATCATATCAAGCTCTGTTGTACCTCTTGTCATAAATACAGGACCATCATTATGCGAATTATCTGTACGGATATCACCACAGCCTGTTGAATCGTTACCTGCTGCAATTTTAAGAGGCTTTAACTGCTCTGTAATTACACTATCTTCTGATTTCTTAATATAAAATACAAGCGACTTTATCTTTAACTCATCATCTGATGTATTAATAATTCTGTATGTAATATTAACCCATGGCTTTCCGGCATAACCAGTGACTTTAATAACTGCCTTAATATTTTTGTTCTCAATATTCCCTACTGCGATATTACTGCACTCAGCTTCTACGCTTGCAGTAACTGGTCCGGCCTCAACAACCTTCCACTCTCCAATCTTAAGCTTATAAGCATTGCCATCTTTATCCTTAAGATATGGACCTTCAAAATTCTTATCTGTATATACTTTCCTGTAATCATTAAGCTGCCTGAATATTGAACTGCTGTTGTTGGCAACCTCATATTCCAGACTGCCGCATTTTATTAAAAAGCCATTATTAACCGGTGTTACACTGATGGTGCCATCTTGATTAGCACACTCTGATTGTCCGTCTGCTATAAGATTAGCTAACTCCTGTTTAGTAGTTGTCAATACTGCCTTTGCCGACTTATTAGCTGGTAAATCTGCCATAAAATCGACAAAAAGATACTTTATACTGCCGTCATCATACTCTGCCGTAACCTTTGGCTGGATAATACATTTTCTCTTATTCTGAACTATGCTTATATTATCCGTATTATATAGTTCCCCTTTAGCAAATGGAACTGCTATGCTAACACATTCATTAATTCTTGGATATCTGTATAACTTGTCAAAAAATATATCAACCATATAAAGCCTCATTTCTGTTATGCATTTTACATATGTAGTGTCTGCTATACTATTTCTATTACGTTATGCGTTAAATCTTTAACTATTGTTATTATAATATTAATTGCCACTTCTAACCACTGTTATATTTGTCCAATTTATGATATTATACATATTAATTTACATATAAGGCACATAATCAGGAGGAATATTTTGAACTACGCTGAAATTAAATATAACGACATCGCCAATGGTCCTGGAGTACGTACAAGCATTTTTGTAAGTGGATGTACACACCACTGCAAAGGCTGCTTTAATGAAATTGCGTGGGATTTTAACTATGGTACACCTTTTACTGATGCAACCATATCTGATATAATTAATTCAATGAAGCCAGATTATATTGCTGGTCTTACACTGCTTGGCGGCGAACCATTTGAACCAGCCAATCAAAGGGGACTTATTCCGCTTCTAAAGGCTGTAAAGGAAAACTATCCGGCCAAGGATATATGGTGCTTTACCGGTTACCTTTTTGATGAGGATATTATGGATAAAATGTATGACAAATATCCTGAAACCAGAGAAATGCTTTCATATATTGACGTATGCGTAGATGGCAGATTTGTTGAAGAATTAAAAGATATGATGCTTAAATTCAAGGGTTCATCAAACCAGCGCACAATACTTGTACAGCAGTCCTTAAAAGAAGGCACTGTAATTACTGCTGAAGAATATCAATAATCAGTGGAAAATCTATATAAAAAAATTCAGGTATTAGTCAGTCACCTGAATATCAATAATATTAAGGAGAATAATTATCAATGAAACAGACAGTTAAATTTAAAAAGCTTACACCAAATGCAATAGTTCCAACTTATGGTACAGAATTCTCTGCCGGTGCAGACCTCTATTCCGGAATGACTGAACCAGTGATAATCAACGCTGGTACTACAGAATTCATCAAGACAGGGATTGCTATGGAAATCCCAGAAGGCCTTGTTGGTCTTGTATACGCACGAAGCGGTATGGCGTGCAAAAAAGGTCTTGCCCCAGCCAATAAGGTCGGCGTTATTGACTCTGATTACCGCGGCGAGCTTATGGTTGCATTACACAACCATTCACAATCCCCTGTAACCGTTGAACCTGGCGACAGAATTGCACAGCTTGTACTCACACCTTATATTACTGCTGAATTCGTTGAGGCTGAGGAATTAAGTGATACAGTGCGAGGTGATGGAGGATTTGGGTCTACTGGGACTAAATAATATTCAGCATATTACTGTCATTATATACAATAGCAGCTTCTACCGAAGCTGCTATTGTATAGTAAACGCTAAATAGGTTTACGAAAGCTTTAATCTTATACTTTAGAAATCAAGTTATCTTTATACAAAAAGGCTTCTGCCGGGGAGTATCACACATTCTCGCAAAAGTGATACCTTTTAGCAAAAGCCTATTATTCAGCAGAGTTTCAAAGCACCCCACTGCTTCAATATTCAAATGGTTCATTCAAATCACAAGAAAGCACACATCCATTTTTATTCCTTAATATCCCACAAACCACAGAAAATCAAGATTTCTTTGAAAGCAGACAAACTGTTTCAATATTCCCCTAGAGTTTTATTTTATACTACATAGCGAAAATATATCCAACCTATTAAAAGTGGGGTAAGACATTTAGCCCCATCTTATATCAATCCAAAATACCTTAACATTTCTGAAAATTCACATTTTCTATATGTTGCTCTTCTTTTAAATCTTGCAGGATATTCCTGCACACAATTTCCATTCTCATTAAACGGACAATATATCCCAAAGTATTTGTTACCACAAATGCAACTATCTTTATTTTCAAAATTAATTTGATACAAAATTGCAACCAAATGCCTTAAGAAAATCATATCCTTTAATAAATATACATCCTCTATTTTTTTCAAATTATTAATTGGTTTCATATTTTGATAAAACACTGGTGGCACTAATTGCGGGGAATATTCATCCACAAATTGCATGAACGGAAATAACAAAAAATTATTTTTTCTTAACTCCAGACATTTCTCTAATAATCGACATATTCCAAATCCAAAAGAGTTATCTAATAGACAACCTGCATTTTTATAAAGATAGCTTTTCAACTCCTCTTCTATATCTCTATTTTCATCTAGAATTAAATCTTTTTTATATTTCATTACCTCTTTAGAACAAACCTTATCAAAATTATCTCCTATTAACGATGAAACATATATTGTAAAAAAATTCAAATCCTCATTTATTATTCTCTGTGCATTTGTAGCAACACTAAATGGAGTATTACCTGTATACTCCGACGGCAACCTTGCGTTTAAAGAGCGAACCAAATAACTATACCACTGCTTCTCATTCCCTTGCACAGACGGTATATACTTTAATTTTTCAAACTCTTCAACCATCACCATAAACCATACAGATGGGGTAAATGGATATGGTTTCTTTCCTCTATCGTGATTACTTATTGGCATTTGTAAACATATATCTACCATGAGACCCAATATTTTTATTAGATTTTCATTATCTTCTAATTTCTGAACAGATTCTTTACAAGTATTAAAAAGCAATTCAAGTGGTGCTGTATACAAATGCATATAACTATCATCATTATATAGATATCTATTTTGTTCAAATTCAATGTACTCTTTTTCTTTTCCTGTACTTATTTGAGAAATAAGGTATGCGTTACATTCTAATAAACAATTTACTCCCAATTCTGTTATAAAGTATGTGTTTTCAAAATAATTCCAACGAAGATAATGATATACACCATAAGAATCTAACATAGAAAGACCTATATTATTATCTTCCGGCTTTCCATCAATAAGCGCATTCCATAACCAATCAAGGTTATCATTAAATATAATTTTATTGTGCTTAATATATTTTTCTAATTCCTTTTTGCTAGTTATTCTAGCAGAAGTAATCTGTCCATTAAACATCTTCACATGATCAATAAAATGTTCTTGATAATTTCCATAAAATAATTGTTCCTTCCTAAATTTGAAAGGACTTAATATCTCTCCTCCCAAGTCTATAACCATATTTTCTATAACTTCCAATAATTCTATTATCACATGAATGCCAAAAGTCGATGATATATAATTAATGTGATGTGTAAACTCATGAACAAATGAATAATGCAATTCATCATATTCCCCATTTACAAAAACACCCAAAATGGCAGGATTATATAGACCTTTAAAATTATTATCCAAACTATACTCCTCAAAAAATATACTTATATGTATTTCCTATTCTCGTAATAATTCCTTTATCAATAAGTGATTCAATTATAAGAAGGATATCCTTTTCTTCAATTTTACACATACCACAATCATTTCTGTATTTGCATCTAAAATGATTATTAAAGCACTCTTGTCTGCTTTCAAAAATACTCTCATTACTTCTTATAAGTTCTAATAAAACACATTTTTCTGCATTTTCTTCATTTATCTTATAAACTATTTGCTTTAATTTTCCCCCCATACTGCCAAGTGCTACTGCCCAGCCTTTTGTTATATTTATGTCAAGCAATACACACAGAATCCACAAAGTAGACAATCTCATATTTATATAATATTTTTTAGACGGAATCAGCATACATAAAGTTCCCATTGGAACCTCTGGCATATATTGTCTTACATAAAAATATTCTTCTTCATGCTTATATTCATTTCCACATATTTTTGAAACAAAAGTTTTTACTTCGTCCTTTTCAATATACTGTGATAATATATTCTCTAGTTCATCTAAACCACAACCATCTTTTTTTATGACCATCTCTTTGCTCCTTTTTCTTTTGCCAAAAGGTATCCTTTCGCCAAATTATATATCTTTTATTCCCCTAAACCTATCCCCTAGGGTAAATCAATTCCCTCATAGCCACTCTGCGGAAACTGAAACACACATCTATTTTTCTTTCCAAATTGCAGAAACCTTTGACTTACTGCGGTTTTCGGGACAGCAGGCACACGGTCTCCACATGTGGCGATATCGTTATTGAAACACATATCATCTGCCTCGTAACCCGAAAAAGAATACATATCATTATCATTCAACAAGTCGTGATTATCGCTCATTTTAAAGCTCATCCTTGTTGTTTTTATTGTCCTCAGTATCATCTATTTCATTGTCAACAACTTCTCCAATCAGAATTTTGTCAAAATCACTTTGATACAGCTTATCTTGTTTTACTCTATATTTTTCAAACTCGGTAAGTGCATGTTCTTCTGCTATCTTTGCAGATATACTACCTGCATTTGTTAATATTTCTTTCTTACTCAGTCTTAAAATTCCTTCAAACTGTTCAGCCCAGTCTTCCATAGTCATCGGAACTTCTTCCTCTGCCCTCAGCTCTGCTAAATCCAGATATGCATTGACTATTCTTGCCATTGAAGATAACTCTTCTTTTGTCAGATAGTTCTTCGCAATAACCACATCAAATCTTTGAATTTTACCATCTGGAGCATCCTTCCATGTTGTCAACCCCATATTTTCCTTATCACTATCTGCTCTATGATAAATTGTTTCTGCAGCAGTTTCTCCGTGAATTGCCCAATGAAGCTGATTCTGTACTCTTGCAAAGAATTTTTTTGTTGTCAGAGAATGAGAATCATAGTCAATGCTTGTTGCATATATATCAGTGATTTTTTGATAAAAGCGCCTTTCTGAAAGGCGAATCTCCCGTACTCTTTCTAACTGCTCTTTAAAATAATCTTTAGTTAAGACAGTTCCAAAATTTTTTAACCGCTCATCATCCATAGCAAATCCCTTAACTGTATATTCCTCAATTATATGATTTGCCCACTTTCTGAACTGGATAGCTCTTGGAGAATCCACTTTATTACCCACTGCAATGATTGCACTCAGGTTATAATGATTAGTATTATATGTTTTTCCATCTGCAGCAGTTATTCGAAATTTTCGAATAACTGAATTCTCATCTACTTCTTTATCCATAAATATTTTTTTCAGATGATAATTAATCGTATTTGTCTCTACATTATATAATACCCCCATCATTTTCTGGGTAAGCCATACATTTTCATCAGAATATATAGCATTAACATCTCCTTCTCCAGTTGCAGTTATAAATGTAAGATACTCTGCTGCTGAAGAACGAACAATGCTAATTTCACGCTTGTTATCTTTCATCTTGTCACCTCAATTTTTAATCGACTAAATTGCTTTATAAAGATTCATATATCTGTCTCTCGCATCCGGTATGCTTATTTAGTAAGTTTATCATCGAGATACATATCGGTCAATTTCTTTCTTTTTCTGGTGCCTGCAGTTCAAAAGCAATGTATCCGAAGATTCCACGAAGGTCTATCTCGGCCTGATCTTAAATCTCGATATCATAAATCATAAACTGTAATCCTTGCGGATATCAGCAAAAACAGATTTTGCTGATCTAGTACGACCAGCCTGCATATCCGCATATCCTTTCTCTAGTTCTGCATTCATCTGTGCTTCTGATAATGCACTAATGTCTACAGGACGAGCGGATGGCATTTTCACTTCAAAAATTAAAATTTGCATCCCGTAAGTCTTACTTTTTCTCTCTTTATATGTGCATTCTTCTGCTGAAAAGGATTACAAATTGGCACTTTAAGAGAAGTCATTTATTTTTAAATTACATTTTACGGAAACTCAAGAAATAATAATAAACGCAGGGAAAAGTTCTATTGCTCTTCTCTGCGTTTGTGTACAAAAGTACGGTTTTCTCATACTGGACCATCGGTTTTGCTTTAGCTGTTTTCATCAGACTTTCTATATTTCAGTGGTGAAACTGTATAGGCTTTTTTGAAACTTCTGATAAAATAGCTTACATTCTGATACCCACTCTGCAAGGCTACCTCCGTAACCGGCATATCGGTATCCTGTAACAGCTGTTTTGCATGCTCCAACCGTAAATATGTAATATATTGCGACAGTGTAATATAAAAATGTTCCTTGAAATACCGTGATATATATTTTTCTGAAAGATGAAACTGTTCTCCAAATTCCTTTAGGGATATCTTCCCTGTAAAGTTCTGCTGTATATATGAAACCATCTCTTTTTCCACAATATTTCTGCCATTTGTATCATTTTCTATTACAAGTCCCTTTTCCCACATTTCAAGAATAAATTGTAAAAGAATTACCTTTGTCTTTATCTGTGCAGCTATTTTTGACTCACTTTCATCCGTTTTTGCCATATATATATCAATCAGCTGCTCACACAGTTCTTTTGCCGTATCTTTTACTCTTGGACATATCATCAGATGACCGCTGTTTAACGGTTCAAGCAATTTATCGTCTAACATGTCATCTGTGAAAAAAGATATATATTTTAACGGAAATAGAAAAGTAAAATAATCCACAGTGCCGGTTTGTGAGCCCATGAGATGCAGACTTCCCGGCGATACCACAAATGCGTCCCCGGCTTTTCCAATATAACTCTCCCCCGATATACTTACCGTCAGAAAGCCACTTTTTACATATATAATTTCAAGTTCATCATGCCAATGTACGGGTATCTGAAATGACCGACCTTTATTCTTTATGTGATAAGTACTAAATGGGTCGTCCTTTGTACCATGTGGTTTATTTTCCTTTAATTCAAAATACATAGCCGCTCCTACAATTCTACAAGACTCTTACTTTTCCATTTTCCGCTTTTCCATCTAAGCACCATCCCAACAGCTCTTGCACACTCATCACCTGCCATTGCAATATATGCGCCTACTGCCTGAAGTCCCATATGTATTCCAAGAAAATACGTTCCGACAACCGCAAACAGATACATAAATATCGCACCCATTATAACCGGAAAAATTGCATCTCCACTCGTTTTTAATGCCTGACCATACACAAGATTTGTCACCCTTCCAAATTCAAGGAATATATCTACTATCAGTAACTTTACTACAAGATTAATCATCTGTGTATCATCCGTAAATATATGCACGATAAAATGTCCGGATAATGCAAACGCCACAGAAAAGCACGTCGCTGTTATGAGACCATATAGCACCGCTTTTCGTGTACCCCTGTCACATTCTTCAAACTCTTTTGCTCCAATTCTCCAGCCAGTCATAATAGCGTTAGCCTGCGCAAGCGCAGCGCCTACACAATACGAGAAATTTGCAATCTGCATCGCATACGAACGTGCTGTAACATTCATTCCGTCCGCATCCATCTGGTTCATAAAACGTACCACAAATGTCATTGCTACATTATAAAGTGCTGTTTCGAATGCAGACGGAAAACCTATTTTAACAATCTGTGCAAGTATTTTTCGTGGCTGTGCACGCTCAGGACTTTGCTTTGCTTTTATAAGTACAGCTCCCATCGCTGCTACAATAA
>OGLC01000035.1_pt1 | contig 116091 bp, 144 predicted proteins | sample 1572751 | NCBI WGS metagenome assembly OGLC01 (sample SAMEA2581897, study PRJEB24529) | metagenome | biome: Human gut stool | place: China | collected 2011
CTGGGATAACAAGACCGATAGCCTTAGCAGCACCTGTTGAGTTAGGAACGATGTTGCAAGCACCAGCTCTTGATCTTCTTAAATCACCCTTTCTCTGAGGTCCATCAAGTATCATCTGGTCACCTGTGTAAGCGTGAATTGTGCACATAATACCTGATTCGATTGTTGCACAGTCATTAAGAGCCTTAGCCATAGGAGCTAAGCAGTTAGTTGTACAAGAAGCAGCTGAGATAATCTGATCATCTGCTGTAAGTGTTTCGTGGTTAACATTGTAAACGATTGTCTTTAAATCGTTACCAGCTGGAGCTGAGATAACAACCTTCTTAGCACCTGCATTGATATGAGCCTGAGCCTTAGCCTTTGATGTATAGAAACCTGAGCACTCAAGAACTACGTCAACATCAAGATCTCCCCATGGGCAGTTGTTAGCATCTGGCTCTTTGTAGATCTTAATTGTCTTACCCTTTACTGTAATTGTACCTGCTTCATCATCAGCTGTTACCTGATCTTCCTCACCGAAATCAACATATCTTCCCTGTGATGAATCATACTTTAAAAGATGAGCTAACATCTTAGGGCTTGTTAAATCGTTGATAGCAACTACTTCGTATCCTTCTGCACCGAACATCTGTCTGAATGCAAGTCTACCGATACGTCCAAAACCATTAATCGCAACTTTTACTGACATAAAAATAAATCCTCCTAATATAAAGATTGTTAATAAAAAATCAACTACATTGTATTCTACATAAAACAATTTAAAATATCAAGTGTTAATTCCTATTTTTTACAAATTATTGTATATTTCGCCATTCAAATTAAACTTTTTACCATATTCCATTAATCTTATTATATCTAGTCTGTTCTGAAACTCACTAATCAGCTTATTTTTTCTCTTTTATCTCTGCTAACACACAGTCCGCAAGATTATTAGCGTGATCTGACATTCTCTCAAGATTAGACAAAATATCAAGGAATACAACGCCATTAGATGGCTTACATAATCCAGAAGATAATCTCTCGATATGTTTATTTCTTAATTCTTCTTCTAAATCATCAACCTCGTCTTCTATACGGCATACATTATCTGCTGCAACCCTGCTGAACTTTTCCCTGGCTTTAATTGCCTCTGAGAAACAGACAATAACCTTTTCAGATAACTTCTTGAGTTCTTCCATTCCATGCTGGGAGAATATTATTTCATTATCTATCTTGTATTTGGCAAGATCAGACATATTCTCTGCATGGTCTGACACTCTCTCAATATCAATAATCGCATGGAATAAATCATTAATAAGTAAATGCTGTTCTTCCGTTATGGAAAGATTATTAACCTTTATGAGATATTCTGTAAGATACTTTTCATAGAGGTCAACCTTGTGTTCCGTCTCTATGACTTTGTCTATCATATCCTGATCATTGTTCATAACAGCACTTACCGAATATTTTATATTATCCAGTGACAGATTGCCCATTATGATAACTTCGCTGAGTGCCCTGTTAACCGCTACTGATGGCTGTTCTAATATTCTGCTGTCAAAATGTCTTGATAACTCTGCCGCATAACTATCGCTTGCCTCTAATGAAGCATTTTCTTCATCTTCAGTCTTCTCTCTTATAATTATGCCTGAAAGTTTAACAAGCAGACTTCCAAATGGCATCATTATAGTTGTACATATTATGTTAAAGAACGTATGGAATATAGATATTTCCACACTTGTTATATTATGCACAGCTAACGCAGGTTTAAACATAAATAATATAAAAGCACCTGTTCCAAATATAACTGCTCCCGCAACATTAAATAAAAGATGCATACAAGCTGCTCTCTTTGCATTCCTTGTTGTACCAGCACTTGATATAATTGCAGTTACACACGAACCTATATTCTGCCCCAACGTAATAAATACTGCCGCATTGGTAGTAACCACTCCATTAATTGCGAGTGTCTGTAATATACCTACTGATGCTGAAGAGCTTTGTAAAATTGCTGTTACTACAATACCAATTGCAATACCCAATAACGGATTACTTCCTACCACTTCAAACGCTTTTGAAAAAATAGGTGCATCTGTATATGGAGATATCGACTCTGACATAAAATCAAGTCCTAAGAATAAAAGTCCGATACCTACAACTATCTCTCCTGCCATTTTCTTTTTAGGCTTCTTACTAAACAATACAAGAATTGCACCGATTCCTACAAGCAGAGGTGCATAAAATGATGGCTTTAACACTTTGACAGCATCTCCGAGCTGTCCTAAAGATACAATCCATGCTGTTATGGTTGTACCAATGTTAGCACCCATTATAACTCCTACAGCCTGTACAAGTGTCATAAGACCAGCATTAACAAATCCAACAACCATAACTGTTGTCGCGCCACTACTCTGAATTATGGCTGTTATAAATGCTCCAACAAGAACAGCTAATAATCTGTTCCTTGTAAGATAGCCTATGAGCTGTTTCATCTTGCTTCCCGCTGACTTTTGCATACCATCTGCCATTATGTTCATTCCATATAAGAACATACCGATGCCGCCTGCAAACATAAACAAATTGCCAACTAACTCAATATTCACTTTTTTCTCCTGTCCTGCACATACTAATTATCTGTTAATAAAGATTTATCTATACTTAATAAAAGTAAAGAAATTGTGCATTTTGTGTAAAGAATGTAAAAATACGTTTACATAATAACAATCAATTCAAATATTTTCAAGGGCTTTAGTACCATTTTCAAACTAATAATGCTATAATCAACAATATAATAATTATAAATATGATGTGAGTATCAGAATAATCTTTACTGCTCACTTATACATCGTGATTGTTTAGCAGCCCACATAATAACAATCTAATTTTACTTATGAAATGGAGAAGACATATATGAGAACTTATCCTGAACTTTCAGACTGGCATCTTCACTCGCATTTTTCGTCTGATTCAACCGAAACTCCTGAGAATATAATCAAAAATGCCATCAATATGCAGTTAAAAAGCATATGTTTTACAGAACACAACGACTACGATTACCCTTTAGAGGACGGAAATGTTGTATTTGCCCTTGATTATGACAAATATACAGACGAACTGCTTGAATTAAAAGAGCGTTATAAAAATGATATTTTTATTGGAATTGGTGTCGAACAGGGACTTCTTTCTTCTGCTAAAGATAAAATCAACAACTACGACCCTACTGGCAGACTTGATTTTATAATTGGTTCATCACATCTTGTATATGGCAACGACCCTTATTATCCTGAATTCTGGGATAATGTGTCCGTAAAAGATGCAATAAGCAGATATTATGAAGCAATAACCGACTGCATTAAAACTTGCGATAACTTTGATGTATACGGACATCTTGATTATATTGTAAGATATGCTCCTGATCAGGATAATGATTATAACTGGAAAGATTATTATGATTATTTCGATACAATCCTAAGACTTCTTATTGACAAGGGCAAAGGCATTGAAATCAATACCGCAGGACTTAAATACGGACTTAAAAATCCTAATCCCTGCCTTGATATAGTAAAAATGTACCGCTCACTTGGCGGCGAGATTATAACAACAGGTTCTGATGCCCATAAAGCCTGCCATATTGCATATTCCTATGAAATAATCACTGATATGCTTAAAAATACAGGATTTAACTATTATACCATATTCAAGGAAAGAAAGCCTGAATTCGTATCTATATAAGCACATAAGGGTTATCATCACCAGCTTTTCTGTAGACTGATTGCTCCATATATGTTTATTAATATCTGAAAAGACCAAGTATCTGCCACTGCATCTGCAGCATTAATTTACAGCATATATCAGCCCCTCAGTATGGATTTTGCTTTCATACTTGTGGGCTGATATTATATTAATCTTTTGATATATTTTTCGCTTTTTGTAAAGTGCATTATTTTTTATAGTTTCAGGATTTATTTTAATCATTTTTAATTTTCCGTAATGCTGCAACATTTTTCTTAATACAATCAATGCAGTAATCAGCCTGATTTTGATTTAATGTATGATTAAATGTGAGTCTTATTGAAGCAAGGCTTTCTTCATCAGTCTTTCCTATAGCCTTTAATACGTGCGAAGGTCCGCCGTGATTGCCGTGACACGCCGAACCAGAGGATACGCATATGCCCTGTTTATCCAAAAGAAGCACAAGTTCACCTGCACTTATACCTTTAAAACAGATATTAATATTTCCTGATACCCTGCCTGTCATATTGCCATTAATGCTTGTATACGGGATTTCATTAACTATCCGCTCTGCCATATATCTTTGTATATTCCACTCTTTTTCCATTCTGTAATGCAGTGTATTAACAGCAATATCCGCAGCTGTTGCAAGTCCGATTATTCCAGCAACATTTTCTGTACCGGAACGCATATTTTTCTCCTGTCCGCCTCCATATATTAACGGCTCAAGCTCCCTGTCTGTATACAAAAATCCAACACCTTTAGGTCCGCATATTTTATGTGCACTCACGCTAAGCATAGATACTCCAAGCTTATGAACATCAATATCAATATGTCCAAATGCCGCAACCGCATCTGTATGAACAGGAATACCGTATTCTGATGCCACCGCACTAACCTGCATTAATGGCTGTATTGTTCCTATCTCATTATTAACAAGCATAACCGATATAAGCAAAGTATCATCTTTTATCTTTCTTCTTAAATCCTCAATATCAATTATGCCATCCGATGTGCATCTTAAATATTCTATATTATACCCACGTTTCTCTAAATCCCTGCATTTATTTAATATTGCAGGGTGTTCAATTCCACTTACTATAATAGTTCCACTGTGCTTTCCTGCAACCGCTGCCTCTAATGCCCAGTTATCGCTCTCAGTTCCGCCAGATGTAAAATATATATTATCAGCCTCTGTGCCTATCAGTCCGGCTATATTTGCCCTCGCTTCTTCAACTGCCCTTTTATTATTTCTTCCACATTCATATATTGACGATGGATTTCCATAATCATTTATCATATACTGCCACATAGCCTTACACACCGGCAAACTCATAGGCGTTGTCGCCGCATTATCAAGATATAACATATGCCTCCTCCCAGCTTTTCCCTCTTTCCATACAGTCAATATTTAAGTTCACAATCCACTGTATTACTTATTAATATTATATTCAAAAGCTGCATACTATGTTAATAAAGACAACGGAGCCTTTTCTTAATTATGAGCAGCAAATCAGGCAGACAACTACTATATACTCCTGTAATCAAAGGAACTATCATTCTTACAATCGCCGGACTTCTATGCCGCATACTTGGATTTTATTACCGCATTTTTCTTAATTCACACATTGGCTCATACGGAATGGGAATGCTGCAATTAGTTCTTCCCTTATGTGGAATTGCATTTTCTGTATGTATGTGTGGCTTTAATTCTGCAATTTCCAAATACACAGCACAGACACACGGAAATATCAATGTACTCCTTGGTGGTCTTTTAATGAGTTTTCCGTTATCCTGTATATTTTCTGCGGTATGTGCCACATTTTCATATGAAATAGCCGATAAACTTATGTTTAACGCCGATTGTGCTCCACTTATCCAGATAATCGCAATTGGTATTCCCTTATCCGCAATACACAGCTGTATATGCGGTTATTATTACGGCTGTAAAAAGACATTTATTCCCGCAATATCACAGATAATCGAGCAATTAATACGAATATTCAGTGTGATAATCTATTATCACCTGATTTCTGAAAATCTGGAAACTTTAACTGTAACTGATGCTTTATATGGTAATATCGCAGGTGAAGTCTGTGCAGATATATTCTGCATTGGATGTGTCTATGTAAACAACAAACAAAATAATAAGAATAATAAGAATAATAAAATTATTAGAAATAACAATAGCTGTTCAGCATGCAAAACCTCTTACATCAGAGTTATTGCACTATATGCTCTCCCGCTCAACTTAAACAGCCTCCTTTTGCACCTGTTTGAAAGTGCTGAGGCAATATTAATCCCAGCCCAGCTTATTATATATGGCTTGTCAAAAGAAAATGCTGTCAGCACTTATGGAATTATATCTGGAATGACACTTCCACTGCTCCTCTTTCCGTCTGCCATAACCAACTCAATGTCTGTTATGCTTCTTCCTAAAGTGTCAGAAGACAACTCTGTACAACGTAGTTCCAGTGTAATCACAACTCTTCACCAGTCCGTGAATATATGTATGCACCTTGGTATAATGAGCTGTGTGCTATTTATATTATACATTGGCAGACTTGGAGCAACACTGTTTCACGAACCCAGTGTATACAATTATACCATTATGCTTGCCTGTATATGTCCATTTCTATATGTCAAAACAAGCCTTGCAAGCATATTAAACGGCCTTAATATGACTGCAAGAACCTGTGCATACAGCATAACTGGTCTTGCTATAAGAATAGCCTCATTAATACTGCTCGTTCCCGGAATTGGCATATCCGGATATATCTACGGACTTATAATCAGCAATATATTAGTGTGCACCCTGCATTATATCAAGCTTTACAAAATGTATCATTTTAAGCCAGATATCATAAATAATATAATTACTCCATTAAGCTTAAGTATTATTGCAGTTACATCATCTAATATAGCACTTAGATTAATAACAAGCCTGTTATCTTGTGTAACTCCACTGACCCTTAACAGTATATTTTCTTTGTGTGCAAATATACTATTATCCTGCTTAATCTATATAATAATCTATTCCAAGGTTGACTTTACCTGATTAATTGATGGTGCATTTTCCCAGCGGTCAATATTAGTATCATACATATCTTGTATCCACTGAATTGCACTGCTCCTGCCTTCTTCTGAATATTCAAATTCCTTAGCTGTAATATCTTCTTCCTTCATCGCCGTTGAGGCATACGGACCCTGCCAGATTAGTACATTAAGTACATAATCTGGCTTTTCGCCTGTACGCTCAATCTTATATCTCATACCATTATGCCCACCGGTGTATATGCCACCATATTTGAAGAAATTAAAGGGCATTATTTCTTTTTCGTTTATCATATTGGGTCACCTTAATTCTGTTGATTATTTTTATCTTACTTTATCATAATGTGTCCACATTCTGATAATCTTTATCGTTCCATTATACTCAATTTCACCAGCTATAATCGGCTCATTATACACTTGATATACCAATCTATGCTGAATATTTATTCTTCTTGAATATACACCTTGTAAATTACCAAGTAATTCCTCATATGGAGGTGGATTTTGAAATGGATTCTCTTTAATAACTTCTATTAGTTTTTTTGCTTTTTCATCAAGATGTACACTTTTCAAATTCTTAATGTCTTTTACTGCCTGTTTAGTGTAAACTATTCGGTACATATTTTTACCACTCTACATCTTCTTCGGGCACGCAATCCTCTATTGCCGTATCCATTCCTTCTTTTATGGACTCAACAATACCTGGAATGGAATTAAGATAAATCGTCTCCTGAATTGCATTCCAATCACTTTCCGATATCAGAACCGCATTACCTTTCTTACTTACAATTAAAGTTGGTTCACTATAGAGATTAACGTCCTCCACCAAATTATAGAGTTCCTTTCTTGCATTTGTTATATTAATTGCTGACATAATAAAATCTCCTTACCTTTTTCCTTTAATCAAATATACTGTTCTATTTTATACTAAATGTAATTATTTTTTATTACTATTCTCTCATTAAATCTCTCTTACACTCTATTATGTTTTTCTCTCTTACACTCTATATGTTTCTATCTTATCTCTTATAAATTATATTATATTTTGCATCTGTTCTTCTTTAATTATATGCTAAATATTATCTTGAATGTAGAAATTTTTATGTCAAAATTATTATAACGTACGTTTTTGCGTACGTCAAGTATTTATACCATCAGATATAGACCAGCCATTATAATTGCGTAAAAAATAAGCACCTTAAGATTTTACTCTGTCGGTGCTTATAATAAAAACATAACTACTTTGGATGGGCGGTGTATCCATCATCTCATGTACTCAAAAGAGTATGTCGGGAACCATTTCCGACCTCAAAATAATTATGTCTATCACTATTTTATTTCTCCAAATAGCAATATTCAACTACTTAATTCTAAATTTTTTTGTTTCTTCCTCTTTCAATGGTCTTCCTAGTTTTTTAACTTCTTCAATCATTTCACGCCACTCAAAACGCTTTCCATTTGAAGGCTCTGTTAATCTTCCATCTGTTATAAATCTTTCAATATCTGACAACTTATTATATTCATTTTTCATAGTTGCAAGCATAACATCACCTACTTTCCAAACAACAACAAATCCCCGCCCTAATTCCCATACGTCTGAACCTTATCATTAAGGTCATAAGGGGTAGTCTGATATACGTAATAAGTTTTCCAAGTTAAATATATTATACATCTTAACCCCCATTGTTTTGTGGTTTTTTCAGTTTTAATGTGTGTAGTGCTACACACTTACTACACAGCACTTTTTTTAAAATCAACAATGTTATTCTTGTCTTTCACAATTCTTTCAATATCTACTGCCGCTCTTTCTTCTGTTACGTGTGTATATAAATCCATTGTCATTTTAAGAGTTGCATGACCTAAATATGATTGAACAACTTTTGCCTGCACACCTGCTTCAAAACATCTTGTAGCAAAAGTATGTCTTAAAGTATGTCCACTAAACACAGGAAATTCGTTATCAAAACTTCTTGCAAGATTTATCTGCTTAACAATAGCTTTAATTGAATCTGAATAAATCTGCGAATTGAGAGGCGTGTTATAACTTGTCACAAACAAATAATTGTTCTGCTCTTTAGGTCTTTTGCACTTTACAATATCCTTTAATTCGAACTGCTTTTCAAGATATTTAATGCATTCGCTGTTAATAGGTACTTGTCTATAACTCTGTTTGGTTTTAGGCGGCTCAATGTGAAAAGTTTTGCACTTATCATCAAGGTATTTTTGATACACAAGTGTCTTATTAACATCAATATACCCCTCATCTAAGTGTATATCATTAGGTGTAAGTGCAAACAGTTCTCCTGGGCGCAAGCCTGTATTAACTGCCACATTATACAAATTATCGTAAAATGTCCCTTTACTTGCTTCTAAAAACTCTATCTGTTGTTTTGCTGTTAGTGTGAAAGCTTTAAGTTCTTTATCAGCCCTAAGCTTTACACCTTTTGCTGGATTTTTAATCATTAAGTCATCTTCTATTGCTCTACTGAACATATCATTAAGTATAACCTTAATCTTGTTCTGCCGTTCATATTTATAATTGTCATCAGCTATTTTATCAATTAGTGTTTGAATATCTGATTTAACAAAGGAATTTATGTTGCGATTTCCTAAAAAAGGTGATATATTTTTATTGTATATGTGAGTGTATTCCCTAAGGGTATTAGGGCGTACACTTTTCTTTTTGTACACTTCTATCCAACGATTAAACCAATCGTCCAGCTTAATATCATCTCTAATGCTTGTAAATTGAATATTTTCTGCTATTGCAACAGCCAATTCTTTTTTAACTTCTGATAACTTTGTGCCATAAATATATTTAATCTTATTAAATCTATCTTTATATCTCCCTTGATACACACCGTCCTTTCGCTGCGACAATCCTACACCTAGTTCTTTACCTTTTAAATCTTTTCCCATTCAAAAGCTCCTTTCTTTTGAAAAAAGCCTTGATATAGACAACCACATATTACTACATCAAGGCATATATTTCAATATATCTCTATATTTCGTTACTTTTTTCTATATAGTGCTCAAACTCCTTACGCTTAACAAGCCTCTTATTCCCAACTCTTAAAACAAATGGACAGCTAATTTCATTAAGCATACTGCTGATTCTATTAATTCCGATATTGCTATATTCGGACGCTTCTTCAACTGTTAATGTAACTTTTTCCCATATAGGAATTGTTTTAACCATGTCATCAGTCCTTTCTATCTTGATTTTTATATCCTTAACTCTTCTTGAAATTGTTGCTTTGGATAACATAAGTCTTTGACTAACCTGTTCTAAGCTCATATTACCCACAAGCAACTTGAAAATTCTTAGTTCCTCTTCTGTGAAATTGGCATTTTCAATTATTTCATCAAGCTCCGGCTTAGTCAGTCCCGAAAACTTCATAAGCCTATCTCCTTATTTAAACTTAATATGTTCTATTCCTGTTTCTTCGTATAACTGATTAACAAGCTCTTCCGCTGTGAATAATCCGTCATTATAGTTATCTATAAGTACTTTAAGTTCTCTCTGTACTTTTGTTAATCTCTGCTGTCCGAAACCGAACTTATCGTGTAGCACCCACATAATTAATATCAATGCTGATTCAAAATTTTTCTTCTGCTGTTCATTGCTAATTCTATTCATCTGAACACGTAACATTTGTTCTTTAAACTTTTTCTGTTCTGTCTTGCTCATTTTTTATTCTCGCTTCCTTGCTTTTCTTAGCATACTCTAAAGACTTATTGTAGTGCCTTTCACACAACTTTGAGTGATTATAAACCGGTTCGCCGCAAAACCAGCATTTACCATTCATTACCCATTCACGTTTAACATCAAGTTTTGAGCCTTTCTTGGCATCTCTTATGCGTTTCTTGATTTTAAGTTTGTTACGGCACTTAGAACACGTTTTATATCCCTCATCTGCCTTAACTTTGCCACAATAAACGCATAATCCGTTATCACTTCTTCTCTGATACTTGCTTTTTTGCTCAATCCTATCTTTTTCCTTGAATTTTTCGGGATTGGCATTGTATCTTGACATTCTCTGGGTATAGCGTTTTGCTGAACATTCAATGCACATTTTTTCATCACCAAATAGATTGTTTTTACGGCATATAGGGCACACTCCATTATCTTTATACCAGTTAAATGTGTTTCTCTTTCCTTGATTTACCTTGTAACAGCATTCTTTGCATTTAACTCCATCTGTATCAAGCATTTTTCCACAATTTACGCACAAACCTGCTTCTTTTCGCTTGTAATACAATCTCATCTGTGGACTAATTGGCGTTGCCTTCACTAAAAATCAACCTCTCATTCTGTCAATTCTATCTTGCACTTCTTTAGGTGCTTCAATATATTCTTTTGTGTTTGTATTTTGACCGATAAGGGCATTTTCTTTAATTTGTAATGTATTCATATCTCTTTGGAATTTTTGCTCGATTTGAGCCTTATACGAATTTGCATTCGTCTTTTCGATAAGTGATTTAATGTCGTCTGGCATACGATTTATTTCATTCGCACGCTTAACAACTGTTTCATAGGTTCTTAAAAAATTTGATTGTATTACTGTTTCTATCGTCTGATAATCTGATGTCGCCCAGTTTTTAAGATTGTCTGGCAAACCAACCGCCTGTTTTACAAGTGGCGGTAGCTTGTTAAATTCTTCAACTGCTCCATAAGTACCATTCCGTAACGCCTTACTAACCAATCCCCAAGCTGTCATTCCGTCAAGCTCCTGTGGCTGTGATATTGTCTGTATCTTACCTATCAACTGTCCTATACTTGGAGCAAATCCGCTTATATCAGAGTTGATGTATGCTTTAAGTGCAACTGACACTTGTTCATAACTGTAATTATTCAGCATCATATTCCACACATCTACTGTTTCGGATAAGTTGTTAGGCTTGTAGTTAGGGTAGCAATCACACATAATGCGGATGATTTTAACTGTTTCTTCTCTTGTCATTGCCATCTCCTTTCAGTTGATTAGAAATAGTATCTAATTTGTCGCATATAATAGCACTATTAATCGCTATTGTTCTTAAAAGTGATTCAACCCTTCCGTTGTGCGGATAATCGTATCTGAAATTAATTCCATTAAGTGTATCATCTAATCTGCTCATTCTTACTGCCCCCTTTTTTACACATTACCCCAGTCAATAGCACCCTTATTGAAAATCTGATTGCCTTGCTTATTAGAATTATCTTCTTTCAGCTCAAACAGTCCTTGCCAGCAATGGTCTACTGACTGATTAAGAATTTTAACAGCCAAGTCATTATCTCCACCTGACAGCTTTTCAAGAGTGTTCATAGCCCTATGTAATGCCTTGTCGGTACATATAGGTTTTTTAATTCTCTTACGCATTGTCACATACTCATTAAATGCTTCATCAAGTAATTCATCATCTGGGTAATAACTTTTCTTTTTGGATATTACGTTAGTAATATCTTTTTCTGTATTCTTATCTTCTTTAACTTCTTCTGTTCTTTTATTCTTACTTTCTTTTAATATAGAGTTTGTTAATAGAATGTTATCTGTTTGTTGATTGTTTGTTAAGTTGCTTGTTATTTGTTTGTTATCTTGCTTGTTATCCGTTTGATACAAATTGTAGTTAACCACAGTAAATATCGTGAATTTGTTTGTTGCTTTGCTTGTTATTTCACCTGTTAATTGTAAGTGTTTTAGTGAGGTACGAATTTCCATTACAGACAAATTAGTTTCTTTTGATAATTCAGATATTGAAGAGGGGAAAGACCCTCTTTCAATTATCTTACCTTTGTAATTTCCGTCTTTCCAATAGGCACTTATCAACATATACATAAAAAGTCTAAATGTATTAATATCACTCCACCATTCCCACTTTAAAATTTTTCTGTCAATTTTAATAAAATTGCCTGCCATAATTACCTCTTCAAGTTCTGTCACATTGTTACTTCACTAAATCGTTGATATTAACTCTGAATCCGTCAAATTCCTTACCTTTACTTCTAACATAGACAGACGTATCAAAGAACATCAAGTTGCCACTATTGTCCGTTGCCATACTTACACCATTTCTTGTAAGACTGCCTTTGAGTAGGTCAAGTAAAATCTGTATTTCCTGCTTTGTTTCGTCTTTCATTATTTGCCTCTCCATATTTCTTCATCAAGAATATATTGCCTGATAAATCTATCTGCATATTGCGGGTGTATCATTGACCTTGCCGTTTTTCTGTCTATACCTAAAGAATTTTTATTTGTTATATATTGTATTGGCTGCATACTTTCTACTTGTTCCAACGGCTCAAAAATAAGATTGTTTTTAGGGTTTAATCCAATAAACCAATACTGAGTAGGCTTCTTGTAATAATCCCCATTCTGTGTCCTATCCCTGTCAATTACACTTGGCTTCAAGCACCAGAAGTTTGTAAGGTAATGTAATCCACTTGTATTCAATGGATTTTCAATTACAATTTGCAAATGACCTCGCTGACAAATTATCACTAATTTATTCAGCTTTTCATAAAACAAATCAAGTTCCTTATGACGTTTCATTGCCAATTCACATTTTTGCTCAATAGTGTAATTCCTGTACTGGTAAGCTGTGCAAGCCAAATGTCTTAACCCCTGGTCTGAAAAATAAGTGCAAGGGAAAAATGCAAATATCAAATCATCAGGGCTTATTTTGTCAAACAAACTCGGCTCACCTTGATACCCCTCCTCTATCTCTTTAAAAAGGTCTGTAATATAATCAGTTTCGTTAAATTCATTCTGAATATCATAGTCGTAGGCTTCAATTCCATACTTTTTGAAAGCGTTCTTGAATGTGCCTGACTGTTCAAATAAACAATGCACTATCATACTGTATCTCCTATAAAATCACTTATATCCATCTGTTGCTCTTTTTCAAATACAAGCATTTCATTCTTTGCACGCTCGTAAAAGTTTCTGTCAATCTCGAATCCGTATGCACTTCTGCCAAGTTCTGCGGCGGCTCTTAGTGTACTACCGCTACCGCAACAAGGGTCAATAACAACATCTCCCTCGTCTGTAAAAATCTCAATCAGCTTTTTAAGGACTGCTACAGGCTTTTGTGCCGGATGAATTTTCGGTACATCTTTTCCGTCTTTCTCCCACATCATATATGAACCATTGCTATAGTAAGTTCTGCCCCATTCCGCTTCATTACCGCCGTCAAACCAATTAAATACCATATGTCCTGTACCTCTGATATTCTTTCCGTTTTCATCAATCTGCAAGCCATTTCTGAATTTCGGTAACTTATTTCGATACAGTACAAGTGCATATTCCGTAGCACCTACGATACGCATATTAGCTTTAAGCACCTGTGGACTGTAATTTTTACAGAATACAAGCGGTATGTAATTGACAAATCCGTGTTTCTTTGCGGCGGCAATCAATGTTGACAACTGTTCAAATGAACAAAATACAATCATACAAGGGCTATTACTGCTTCTGCCCCTTGCGATAGGCTTTGTGTCCTCTTTTTTCAACATCTTTGAACAAAAATGGAAGTATTCATACAGATTAAAATTAAAATCTGAATTGAAAGCCGCCTTTTTCGCAAGTTTGCTTTCTCCGTTCTTATTATCGCCGCCGTTGTACCACATAGGGTTACTTCCGTAGAAGTTAGTTCCTACATTGTAAGGAACATCAGCAATGATAAGTTGCGCTGGCGGTATTGCATATTTCTTGTAATTCTGCATTGAATCACGATATATCTCGCATTTAATCTTCTTTTTATACATTCTAAATCTACCAAAAGGAAACCTCGGTTTTATGTGCGCACAACCTATTCCTTTCTTTGATTTTTAGTTAGTTACTGTGGTTTTCTGCCCGTCTGAAAATATTCGTCATAAGCGTCAACCGTATAGCGTATTTCACTCATAGCTATATCGACTGTTACATCTTTTCTATCCAATGCTCTTTCTGCATAATCTTTAATTCTCATCATTAAAGCCTGTGATATTACTATATTCGCATTGTTACTCATTCTGAATCACCCACTTTCAATAAATCCATAAACTTCTCATACTGTTTCTGCGATACCTTATTGTGCTTCTTATCGTCTCTAATTTCGATTTTAAGGTGTTTTTCAGCGATAGAGGATAATTTCCTCGCCAAGTTCTTTTCACCTTGTTTTAGACCGTCTCTATAGCCTTTAGATGGCTTAAATTCATTTATCTTTTCTTTACCCTCTCCTTGACCACCTGCTGTTTTGTTGTATCTGCACTGATAACCTTTCTTGGTGTACTCCAAAATCCAGTACTGTTCCCATTTATCAAGCTCGTTTTCTGGGTAATGAATAAAGTTTAGTTTCCAACCATAAGGATTATCTTTGCTATAAAATCCTCTTTTCTTGATTGATAAATCTATGTGCTGATACCCTACAAGGTGTCCACACATCCTCTGCGATAGATGTAGTGCTTGCCCGATGTAAAAATAAGGAATATTGTTCTCGTCAACTCTGGTCAAAAAATAAATACCACTCTTATCATCAAGTTTTGGATTTATCTTTAGTAGCCTTTGCTTATTACTTTTCTCTATTGCCTTAGCTCTTGCTATGTTCTGATAATTCAAGCGTTATCACTCCAATCAATTTTTTGACCGCACTCATTGCAGTAATTACATTTCCTTTGGTCGTGTGAATGGTTTTGAGACCGATTATATCTCTGTCCGACAAACCAACCGCAAATAGGGCATACCCAATCTTGCCATTTTATTACTCTATATTCTCCGTGTCCATTCTCATAATCAACAAAACTCCCGGTTTCTCCATTTTTTAAAATAGGCTTCCTTGGTATCTGCTTTTCAAGCGCCCATACTGCAAGTTCAAACGCTTCTCTTGATATGTTACTTCCAAATGGCATATCAATATTCTGCTGAAACTCTTTAATCGCTTCATTCTCTGTCATACTCACACCTCTTTAATTAAATGGTAATCCCTCGTCAGCTACATTGTCTGGAATTGACATAAAACTGTCTGAACTAGCATTACCGCCCATAATTCCATTATTGTTGCTCTGCTGATTAGTACGACTTTCGCAGAACTCGTGTCTTTCAACAACACAATCATTAGTGTAGACTTTCTGTCCGTCTTTGTTAGTGTAGTTGCCTGTCTGCCATCTACCCTCAACGATAATCTTAGTTCCCTGATGAAGATACTTCTCCGCAAACTCTCCATTCTTGCCAAACGCGATACAGTTAATAAAGTCTGATGTCTGTTCGCCCTCTTTCTTGAAAGCTCTGTCAACAGCTAATGTGTACCTTGCTACCGCCATACTTCCACTTGCCGTCTGTGAATATCTTACTTCTGGCTCTCTAGTCAGCCTGCCACATAAAATTACACGATTCATTACTTTTCCTCACTTTCTACTAGCTCAAATCTGTATTTCTGTTCTGCATTAGGATATTTTTCCTTATCAACCTCACTCATAAACATTTCAAGAGGTCTGTTCCAGATATGTCCCTCATATTCATATACAACTGAAATTTCCTCGGTTTCTGTGTGCCTTGAAATACCGATAATAGTAACAATCTTACCAATCTTAAAATGCTTATATTTCTCGCCTTTATGTGGTAAAGGTCTGTCAAATTCTGTACTGATATTATCCGCCTTAAAATGCCTTGTGAGTAACGCAAGGTCACAGTTTGGCGTATCTTCGCCATCAAGATTAAATTCTTCCGACTGTTCGATATGTAACTGTTGCCAGTTTTCGGCATATCCTACATCACTTATATCATCATATATATCTTCGAGTGAAATATTTTCACGATTGGAAACTAAATAGCCGCTAAACCTAAATATCTTTGCCATATTCTCTCCTATTCTGCTTCTGATTTAAGCCAATCCATACAACTAGCTTCTCCCTCGTATTCTTCACCGAATGTGTTCTTAAATCCGACAAGAAACTCTGCTAATTCTTCATCCGACATATTCCTTATCCTGTCGGCATTGGTTGTTGTGAATTTAGATGAAGTAATTTCCATCGTTACATCCGTAACAAGCCCATCTCCATAACCATTTAGCTTTACAGATTCAATACTGCCGGCAAAATTGCCATTTAGAGATAAATTCAACATTCTTGGTTTTCCTGTAGCACCACCATATCTATTTCCTTCTGTATCAAGAATTTTTATTAAATCATCAACTGTTACATTTTTCACTTCTCAGTTCTCCTTTCTAAAACGGGCACTCATTAGGATTAGCAAGTAGCCATTCCTTGTTACGCTCTGCAACATCTACATTTGCCCCACAAGTAACTTTTTTCATCTTCTCGATAAAACTATCTCTATCAGCGTTTTCTGCCGATAAATGGCACATTATGACATTCTGCAAGCTGTCTGAATAATTCGCTTTAACAAAATCGCAAGCTGTGTCAATGCTTAAGTGACCTCTGAATACATGATTAGCTTTACCTGTGTTATCCCTGTCGATTAAATCCTTGTCATAATTCACACCTAAGAGAATGTGGTTTATATCTTTAAACTTCCATTTGATTAGTTCACAATCGGTTATGTAAAGCATTCTTCCCATTTCCTTGTGAGTAATTAGAAAGCCGAATATCGGGCAAGGTTCGCCGTTTGCATCTGTGTGTGTCCAGCTTCCGTCTACCGTTGTTAAATCAAATGGTTTTACTGTAAATTCGCCAATCTTCATAGTTTTCATAGGAACAGCCTTTGAATATAAGCCATATATCCGTATTCCCATTTGTCTAAAATCTTTTACCGACTTGCTATGGTCAAGGTGTCGGTGGGTGCATAACACACCGACAACATTTTTAATGTTCCAGTTCAAGCCTTTTTTAATCTCCTTAATCGGTATTCCGCAATCAAGGATAAGTGTTTCTCCGCTACCGGAAGTTAGCAGATAGCAATTTCCGGCTGACGATGAGCCTAAGCATTTCAATCTCATACTCACACCTCGATTTCATCATCCTGCGGGAACTGAAAAACCATATTTCTATGATAAATTCTATCTTCAAATTCTACTGACTCCATTTTCTGTGTTTCTGTCAACATTTTTATAGCTTTAATTGCTTTTTCCACACTTAAATATTCAGCTAACTTCGCACCACTATCTGACGAAAAATTTCGACAATAGATACTCGCTACTTCTAAAGTTCCGTGTTTCTCATCAGCCGTAGCTAATGTAAAATAATCGTATGGAATATCAATTCTTCCGTCCTGTGAAATTACTCTCATATTAGTTCTCCTTAATAAGATAAATTAATAACAATGAATGGGTCTTCCTGCCAAGTTCTCTTGTGTGCTGGCTCATAATTGTCAATATCATCAAAATCTACTTTATCGTCAAAACTTGCTGTAACTGTCACTTCCTGCGTGTCGTTTTCATTCTCTCTGTCAAATTCTGCTTCAACGTCAGTATCATATTCAGCTTCACAGTGAAACTTAACTTCTGTATCTGCATTATACTGACTTAATTCCTGTATTAATTCGTATACTGTCATATCTAATCTCCTATTCTGCCTGCATAAATGGCGGTAATGTGCTATCTTCCGCCTGTTCTTCGGTTACTTCTGTGGCTGTGCTGTCAACTACATCTGCCTTATCTTCTATAAATTCAACAGTATTAGCATTTTCGGCAATTTCAGCCTGTGCAACTTGATATACCTCGTCCATTTCAACCTGTGCCTGTCGTGCCATTGGGTCATAATTCTTAGGGTATTTCCTTGTTGCATTGTTACACATTTTTCTCTGTATCATGCTCTCCGGAGTATCAAGCCAAGCACCGCTTATAAAGGGTCTTGTAAGCTCACATTCGAGCATTTCATCTACTGTCTTGCACGCTCTTAAGGCATTAAGTATCTCGTCTTTCTTAGCCTTAATTTCTGCTTTCTGCTTTGGTGTTGCGTGGTATCTATCCTCACAAATACCAAAAGTCTCATTCATTATGTTTTGCTTAACATGAGCTAAAAGATTTACCTTAACGCTGTCTCTATCAGCAGAAAGATATGTTACTGTTCCGTCTAACAACTTAACAGGATATACAACTCTTACCGCCTTATCAGATAATCCGTTTTCTTCCCATTCCGGCTCTGTAACTGTAAGTCCTTTATGCTTAGGCGGTATGTACTTGTCACCCTCTTTAATTACCCAATACGGATATACCTGTTTAACATCTTTTCCATAGTTGGCAAGCAAAGAATCATAACCTGTACCCTCGATTCCCATTTCAACCTGTTTCTGCCATATATCCTTGCCTGTCTGTGGGTCAGTTCCCACCTTTACATTTCTTAACTGAAAATAGCACTCTCTTGGATATGCACTAGCATTTAACTTAAGACTTGCACAACGCTTAACAATGCCCCTTAAATTACTTGTATCAAGGTTTCTCATATCAATCTTAGGGTCATTCTTAACAAGATTAAATATGCTTGTCATAGCTTCCATAGCACACTCTTTTGCGTAATCGTCCATATCCATTCCAACAGCCTTATAATCATTGATAATAAGTCCTGTCATTGTATTACTCCACTCACTTAATGAGGTGGTAAATGCTTTCTTTTCCGCAACTGCTGTATTCTCTGCCATAATTATTCCTCGCTTTCCTCAATTATCTTTAATTCCTTTTCTTCTCTTTCAAGTTTTTCTTTTGCCTGCGCAATCCTTGATTCTGCACGCTTCTTAAATTTATCCTTGACATACTCAAAGTTAGGTTCTGTAAGAAACATGCGGTCAAAATCAGTTATTCGCCCAACATCATCTTTTCTTGCTGTACTTAAGTAGTTTGGAAAAATTCTATCAACAGACTTGTATGTCTTAGGTTTCTCTTCTGCTTCGCAAACCTGCACTGTAATTCCTACTTTTCCGTGTCTTTCATCTGTATTCAATTTGTAAAAATAAAGTTTCATATTATCCCTCCACAATCTCTAATTTCTCGCTATCATTAACAATCAGCATGATTAACTGGCTATTTACCATTTCGGCAACTTTCTTCTGATTATCCGTACTAAGGCTTTCAGAATCATCTAAGATAATAGGCACTGATATGTCACTAATCTTCTGAATTGAATTACAAATGTCTACTCTGCCTAAAATCCTGTTACCCTTGTTGCTCATAGTTGTTAAAATACTCTTTCCGTCAACTGTTGGTATACAGCAACTTTTGTAACCACCAGACTTTGTATAAGTAAACAACTGCCACTTAACTAACCCAAAGTGGCTGTTTACGGCTTCTGTTAAGGCTTCGTTCTTTGCTTTATCCAGTTCGTCAAGTAAATCAAGGATTTTCTCGGCATTAGCCTTATTCTGTTCAGAATCAATCCTTGTCTGCTTTAATTCTTCAAGTCGCTGTTCGTCTGCTGCCGTATCAGACTTTGCAATCTCGGATTCACATTCTGCTAACTGCTGCCTTAAAGCTGTTTCCTGTGCCTTTAATTCTGCCTTAACTGCTGAAATATCATTAGCCTTGTGCATAGCCTCTTCTTTTTCTGCAATCTGCTGTTCAATTGCCTTGTATTCTTCTGTAGCTGATACATCAATCTCCTGTGGAAGTTCTGATAACTGCTTTTCAAGGTCTGCAATAGCTGTGTTCAGCATTTCAAGGCTTTCTTTATGTTGCGGCAACTCTTTCTGTAAATCTTTAAGAATCTTCTTATTCTTATCAAGTTTGTCTTTAAAAAGGTTGCCATTGCTTGTGATAATCTTTAATTCTTCTGCCTTGTGACTATCAAAATCAGCTCTTAACTGTTCTTTCTTATCCTCGGGATATTCCTGTCCGCAATAGCTACAAATAAGGCTTGTTTCGTCAAATTTACGCTCATTCTCTGCTTTCCATTTATCCCTTATATTCTGCAAATTCCTATTTATGCTATCAATGGCATTCTGCTGATACTCGATGTTCTTTTCTGTATCAGTAATAGTCTTTTCTGTCTGCCTAACAAGAAACTGCTTATCAGAAATCTTGTTCTCAATATCTCTTCTAGCCTTAATATTTTCCTCATTGGCTTTACGGCGAATATCGTCAAGCTCAAACTTTAAGCTGAGAATATTAGCACTAGCATTGTCATATTCAGCCATCAGCTTGTCATTGTCGGTCTGTTTTGCCACGCAATCAGCAATCTGCTCTTTAAGGCTGTTCTTCTGTAATTCAAGGTCAGATACTTCAATAGCCTGTTTAAGCTGTATATCCCTTTCCTTTTCCTTAATTTGTCCGTCAAGAATAGGCAAATCCTTTGTAATCTTGGTCTTGGCAGCCTTACTCATAGCGGATAACTCTTCAACTGTATACTTATTAAGCAAAGGAACTAACTCCGCTAATTCGGCTTTCTGTGAAGCTATATCAAAGTCTGTAACATCTCCTGCTAAACCAAATAAGTATTCTCTCATTTCAGCCGGTTTCTGATTAAGAAATGCGTTCACATTACTACACATCTTAAATACATTCATATCCACATCAAGATATGCGTTGAAATCCTTTAATGTCTTAGGCACATCATTAATAAAGTACTTGTTATCGTCCTTATAACTGCTGCCATCTTTGCTGTAAGTACGCTTCTGTACTTTCTTCATAGTTATTTCTTTTCCGTCAACATCAAGTGTAAGTTCAACGCTTGTGTCCATATCATCAACGGACTTTCCGCCAACCTCTCTTCTTACAACCGGATTATCCTTTAGCTCATAATCACAGTTAAACAGACACCACAGATAAGCTGTCGCAATAGTCGACTTACCCTTGCCATTCTTAGCCGTAATCTTTGTAATGGCATAAAAATCAAACTCTGCGTGTGCGTAGCACATAAAGTTTTCAAGTACTACCTTTTTTAAAACTGCTCTTTTCATAAACATATCCTTTCCTTATTTATATATTCATAACGAACACATCATCTTCTATTGAGAAGTTATCAACTGTCTTATCCGCAAGATAATGCCGTCTGCCAAGTTCATCAAACGTGCCGTCAAATATAACACCTTGGACTGGATGCCATACTTGACAACGCTTTTCATTGTCTGCTGCCATACTAGCTAATTCTGAAACAGTAATATCACTATTCATCAGTATTCTCCTTTTCTTCTATAACCTCAATCTTGCTTACCGATACTTCATAAGCAGTTCTTGTTTCAACTTCATTGTCGCTTATCTTCTTAGCGTATTCCCTGCTCTGGAATCTACCCTGAATCTGGATATGTTCCCCTGTTTCAAGTCTGCCTGCAAATTTTGCATTTCTTCCCCATACTATACAAGGTATGTAATCTGACTTGCCATAGGTTCTATTGACAGCTATCATAACGTCACAAATTTCTCTGCCTTGCAGTGTTGTTCTATATATAGGTGCTTTGCACAAATACCCTACGATTTCAATTGAATTGTTTACATCTAGTGAGATTTCATCATCCTCTAATATATCAATCTCCCTAGCAAATATACTAAGTATAAGGTGGCTATGTGTGTCATCTATGTGTTGATTGTATGACCTAATCTGTCCGTTAATTACTACAGTTCTGTCTACATCTAGTCTGTTAATATCAACAAGTCTTTCAGATACAACGACTGGAAGTGTATCTACATTGCCGCTTTTTCTTGGAGCTTCTATGTAGAAAATATAGAATCCCTCACTATATACCTCGTGAGAAAATACCGGTTTCTTAGCAATCTTACCTATCATATAGACTTTATTATTTGTTATCATTCCTTTTCTCCTCTCTTAACGAATCCAACGACTTTACCGCCGTCAATAACTGTTACCATATCTTTCTTCTCGTACATATCAATGCAATCCTGTACTGTTATTACTTTCTCGTTTACCTGTTTCATATTGTTCTTTCCTTTCTTTTGCTTTAATTTTTAATGTTGTAACTACAATACATATAGTTTCTAGTATCATTCCGACAACAACACCCAACATAAAACCCTGTATCATAGCTTATATCTCTCTTTCATTATTGTAGGCAGTTCGTAGCAGTCGATATAATCGTGAGTGTCTGCTATGTACTTCTTTTTAAGTCCACTCAAACCACACCCGTATTCGTGCTTTAACTGCCCTAAAATATCTCTTGTAACTATGCTCCTTAATGGCTCACAATGTTTATTTCTTCCTAAGAGGCAACTTGTTCTTCTGCCAATGTGTGCCAGGATTTCAAGTTTTTCTACCTCATTAATCTGCTCTCTTTCGCCTTTTTCAGAAATAATAAATATCAATCTGCTAAAACTCCTTTCTAATTAATAAGCTGAAATATCATTGACACAACAAATAATATTGCTGATAAAATCCATAAATATTCAGCTATCTCGCTGTCTCTCTTTGCTTTCTTGTATGCTGCAATAGAGACTTCTAAATTGTTTCTTTCTGCAATCAGTTCCTCTACTGATATGCTATACTGTGGTGTTACCTGTATATCTTCCATAAACTTCTCCTTATTTTAAAAAATTGTGATATAATCCCTTTATCTCCCTATAGAAAAGAGGTGATTTAATGGATAACTCAAAGCTTGCTGAACTTTATGCTCTTGCTAAAATATGTGGTTATCAAGGTGATGTTCCTAAATTCAAAGAAGAGTGCCGCAAATACTATGATGAATTTATGAGTACTATCAAGTCGCAGCCAGCTAAAGCCACAGCAATCGGTAATCCTTTTCGCATTGGCTATTAGCATTTAATTGCCAGTAAAGCATTGGTGAGGGAATTGAGAATTCTACATTCACTCTGTATTGTCTCATTTTTCTCACCTTTTATTACATCATCAGCAACACCTAAAGCAATCTGTTCTACATAGTCTTGCAAACTTCTTTGCTGTTCGTCACCTTTAATCACGTATGGTTCTCTCATTCCTGTTCCTTTCTAAAGTGCTGACTTGCCGACTTCCGTTGAATAGTCACGCTTTTCTTTTTCACAAGGAATATATGAAGAAGCACTAACAATAATCTTCATATATTCCAAAAAACCTTGAGCTTCCGAAGCAGATAGACCATATTGTGTGATTAATTCTTTTACAGAACCAGTTAATTCACCTATATCCTTATAGTTATGTAAACGCTTTACATAAAACATACAGCCTTCTGTTGTTTTTGTAAGTTCCTCTTTTATGGCATTTTCAATAAAATCTCTCATCCGTGCTCCTTTCTTTCAACTTTATTGATTGGGTTAAAATCATTATCAATAGCATATGGCTCACCTACCTGCCATTCTCCGTCAATAAATGTTATTTCAATAGCAACATTCTTGTCATTGTAGAATTTCATAACAATCACATCTGCCATTGAACCATCATCAGAAACAGCAATCTGTTCATATGCTTCAAGAAACTTAAAACCCTGTAACATATTAAATTCGTCTATTCTGTCCATATATAATCTCCTTATGCACAATATTTCATAGCATATCTCTTAACAATATTCTCAAATATTGCCTTAAGCTGTGGCTTATCATAAATAACAGCAATCTTGGTTGTTGCCGCTTTTATAGCCGTCTTGGTATTACCTGCCTTTTCCATTCTTGCCACCTTGTTATCCTGCAATCTTTTAAGACTACAATGTGCGGTCATTTCCAACTCGCCGTAAAGTTGATTATAAAGTGCCTGATAATCAATGCCACTTTTGATAGATATTTCTCTCACTTTGGCATTAATATCATTCTTCCAATCGCCGATAGGCTCTGTAAAAATCTCTTTCATATTGTTAACAGTTGTTTCAACCTTGGCTATCTGTTCTGCCTGTTTCTTCTGCTCTATCTCTGCCTTGTTCATACTTTCAACAAGCATATTCATAAGTCTAAGCTGTGGTGAAAGCTGTGATACATCAATAGCTTTCTGCTTAACTCTTTCTTCTACTGTTGTGAAGTATTCCCTTGCTTCTTCTGCCTTTTCTGAATTACCTTTAACAGATAACTTCTTGGCGAAATGAGCTGTGAGCTTATAATCATCTCTCTTTACTATGCCACCTGTCGGTGTCTCGACATCTATGTCGAACCGCCAATAATCCTCATTTTCTGTGGCAAATTCATTATCTGTAATATTGCTTTTCGCCCACCTTGAAAACTGCCCTTGTGCTAATCCTAAGAAGTTGTACAGTTTTCTTGCTGTTGTCATCCCCTCACTATCAATATCAAGGGCAACTTCAATAGGTGTTCTAAGCTCTATCGTCTTGACTTCATTCATTAGTTTGCTCCTTTCTATCGGCTTTCTCTGATTCTCTTACCATTGCCATTCCCTCGGCGACACCAAGAATGTAATTTTTCTTGCTATCATCAAGTTTTGGTATTGTATCGGATAGCTTCTTGATGATTTCCTTTTCCTTTTCGCTCATTTAATTCACTTCCTTTCTGTGATATAATGTGTTTTAAAAAACAAAGGGGTACTACTATGCAATATGTTCCAAATTATCCAAATTTAAATGATATGTTTATCAAACCAACAGTTCCAAATATGGAAATGCCTAATTATGAAAAAGGCAAATCTCCATATGAGCTTTTAGAAAGTCAATCTGCTTATCTTGAAAAGACAAGCAAAGAACTTCACGATATGGCTCAATCCGCTAAATCTCAAGCTGATTCCGCTAAAGAGATTGCTGAAAGTTCCAAAACGCAAGCTGATGTCGCATTAAAAACATCAAGTAAAGCCGATATTAAAGGTTGGATTTCCGTGGTTGTTTCTATCATCTGTGCTTTAATGGAATTTTCTGTACATCATTCAGAAATAATTGATTTTGTCAAAGCTTTGGCAAAATAAAATGACAAAAAATCTGAAACAGTAAAGTAAATATTGAAAGTACTAATGCAACATCTGAAATAGATGGTTTTTTCAATTTTTTCATCTCCTTTCTATTTGACTTTGTGTGATTATAATATCATACCCAGTAATACCTGTCAACATATTTTAGCAAAAAAAGTTTGACATTGTGTGATTTTAATGTTATTGTATATATGCAGGGAGGTGAGAAGTGTGAACGAGCGAATAAAAGCCTTGCGAAAAGAATTAAAAATGTCGCAAGATGTATTTGCTGAAAAGCTAGGGCTTACCAAAAACTACATTTCGTTAGTTGAAAATGGCAACAGAAATCTTTCAGAACAATCAATTAAAGTTTTATGTTCTATTCTTAATGTAAATGAAGAATGGCTGCGAACCGGAAACGGAAAAATGTTTAAATCTCGTACAAGAGAACAAGAGATTGGTGCTTTTGTTAATGAAGTTATGGAATTAAACGATGACAGCTTTGAAAAGAAGCTTGTTAGTGCATTGGCAAGGCTTGAACCTAAAGATTGGGAATGCTTGGAAAGTATCGCAAAGAAATTGCTAGACGAAAAGTAAGAAAGAGAGGGTTTACGCCCTCTCTTTTGTCATATTGCATATAAACTTAAATATTTGTTCTAATATCCAGTTATCTTCTATTTTATTAATCATTTTTGTTATCTTTTGCCTGTATTCCTCATTACTCATAAACCCGCACTCCCCTCTCTTGCCCTTGCACGTTTGATAGCGATACGATTATTATAGAACACACGTTCTATCGTGTCAAGTGTAGCGGCGATATTGCCAACGCCAATCAAACAATATCGCCTGCCAGAACTTGAAAATGTTTAAGGGTCTTTTCTCAAAGACAAGTTCATTATACATTTATTTTTAGTATATTTCAAATATTTTCGGTTGACTTATTTTGACTTTATTCGACAACTATCTGGAATTTGTCGATAGCCTTGCCAAATTCTCCGGCGTAGCCATCCATTCCGTTGCTAGTTTCGTTGTCTATCTGCTCTGGATAGAAGTTTCTTAAGCCGAATGGCGATACCATATATCTTGCGTACTTGTAGTCCTCTCCGCCAGGTGTGTAGTAGATAACTTCGATAGCGTCAATGTCGTGCTTTTTATCACCGGCATATCCGTTATCAAAATCGTCATAGTCACATCCTGTAACATAAGGTAGCCAGCCGCCGTTTAGTAAATGCACTCTATATTTAACCTCACCACGATTAACTCTAATAGCAATAGCCTTAATAGCTGTATCATCACCCTTGCCAGCCCAGTCACTGTCGTTAGTTACTTCATCCCACCATCTGTCTGTATAAGCGGCATATGTAACATCAACAGGCTCATTACTGTTATCTGCTGCTTCTTCATCTTCTGTATCATTTGTATCATCTGCTGTTTCTTCGTGTTCTCCGTAGAATACAGATAAGTCGCAAACTCCGTCTACACCGTCAACTCTTGCGCTAGAAGTATACTGCCACCCCGCAAGATAATGGTCGATACTGGGTGTCTTATCTACGTTAACATCATCATTTAACTGCATTTCATCATATCCTAAGTAGTAACGTGCTATCCAGAACGGACAATCTAAGTCGCTAGGGTTTGTATAAGGCTTGATGTAACTGCCATAGAATGATAAGCCAGTATACACACCAAACTGATAACCTGCACTCTCGATAACCTCTTTGTAAGCCTTGATAATGTCGATAAGTTCTGAACCCAAGTTCCGCATACATTCATCTTCAACGTCCATCCAGACAGTTACCTTACGTCCGTCAAGTACCTCTAATACCCTTTTAGCTGCCGCAATAGCTTCTTCTACTGTCGGCGTGTATACATAGTTATATACACCGCAGATATGCACACCTGCTAACTGGCAACCTTTCCAGTTGTTTTCAAACTGCTTATCTGGGTCAAAATCACGTCTGATAACTTTAAGGACAGCGTGAGTAAGTCCTGCCGCATTAACTCTGTTCCAGTCAACTACACCATTCCACGCTGAAAAATCTCCACATTTAATCATACTAAAATACCTCACTTTCTACTGTTCCTGTTATATTTACATCTGAACTAATTGTGTTATCTTCTGTGCTGTATGTTGCCTTGTAAGTGTTTTTAACACCATCAAGAAAGCTCTTAAGCTCGCTGTCTAGTGCTGTATCATTCGCCAAGTATGCCGCAAAATCATTAAAGCTGGCTGACATACTAACTGTACCGCTTTCGCTGATTGTAGCTGACAGATAAGCCACCTGTTTAAGTGTTCCGTCTGAGCTTTGAACAGAAAGTGTTCCATTTTTCTGAATTGATGAGTTGATGTCTAACATTATGTTTTACCTCCTAATTTGTATTAAAAAAGGACATCCGAAGATGTCCTTAATTACTTAATTGCTTTTCCAATTTTTTAATACGCATATTCTGTGATTGTACAGTTGCAACTAAATCCGCTATTAATTCATCATAGCGTAATGCGTATCTTGCTGTTAGTTCTTTGGTTATATTTCCGTTTTCGTCTGAGACTTGTGTTTCGTAGTTATCATTATTAATCTTTTTATCGATAAATAATCCCCAGTCATCTTTCATAGTTTCTTTAACCTGCTGTGCAATAAATCCGTGATGGTAGCGATTAGAAGTACCGTTAATCATTTTAAATTCGCAAGGTTTTAAATTGTAGATAAATTCAGAAGAGTCTTCTGAATTCAATAAATGAACGTCTTTTTTTACGTTCTCGTCTGAATCAGAAGCAATTGTTCCATAAATTGACCCGAAACATCGCAAATCATATCCTATGTATGTACTTCCATATACTGACAGTTCGCAGTTCTCGTAGTGTCTGTCCTCTGTATTTGTAATTCTGACATTTTGTGTGTCTTTTCCCGAATTTGGATTATAGCAATATACTGTAAGTGTCGTTGGTTTTTTAATATTGTCTTGGTAACCGCCATTCATCGAAATATTGGGCGAAAAAAACTCTAATGATTTGTTTAAATCGTCGTTTATTCTTATAACGAATTCGTATTCCGTATTTTCTGCTTTATTCTTAGTGCAATTTATTCCGACAACATCTCCATAATCTGCATTGAGCACTAAAGCTCTTCTTACTTCATTATTGCTAGTATAGTATCTTGTTGTAGTTATCGAACCTACATAATTTTCGTAATCGTCGACCCAAGAATAGAATTTAATGTAATTTTGGTCTATCGACATTCCTTTAATTCCATTATTTTGATATGTCGACAATATACCATTATCAATTGAGAAATTGCCAATTTGACCTTTAGAAGCATACATATATCCATCCGCACGAACGTACCAATTACCATAATATGCCCCATCTCTTTCTTCTTGGCAAGAGAATGCCCAAGCTTCGGAATCAGCGGGTGCCTGTATATAAGTTCTATATTTGCCGTAATCTTTATAAATAGAAGACTTGCTGATATCCCAGCCTCCAATCGTGCCAGACGAAAAATAGCCGCTTCCTGTAATTTGTGCGTTAGTTGCATACAGTTTACCGGTCTGACTTATATAAAAATTAGGACTTTTGCTGTATCCCTCATCTTCAGTTCCGTGAAAAACCGAAAAAACATATGGTGTAATATCGCCAGGTATTTGTAATGCAATTCTGAATAAGTCATTATTCTGCTTAAATATTGTACTTATTGAATCTTTAGACATTTTCCAGCCGCCAACGTTTCCGCCGTTGGCAATCAGATTGCTACAAGTTATAGTTCCGTCTGCTGTAATGCTGGTGTTCGTGCTGTTTAATGTAAACCTGTTGCCACTTAAATTAAGCCCACCCCTTGCAGTAATATTTATTGTATCTGCAATAGCTTCGATAGCACTCTTAAGCTCGCCTGTTTTAGGGTCTTTTTTGATATATAAATCAAGGCTTGTTTTAGTTGCATAACTTTCTAAATCGCTTGACTTAGCGTAAGTTCCACTAAGTGCCAAACTAATACTTGAACCATTATCATTAATTTCCTGCGTAATTTTGTTAATCATAGTAGTTGTTGTACTATAATTATCTGTCAGATTTTTCTTTGTCTGTGTTAATTCTGTTGATATGCTATTAAGATTAATCTTAAGACTAGCGTTCTGATTAAGCATATAGGCTAATTGTGTGTTAGATACCTCTTTCCAACCCCAATTACCTTTACCATCTTTAGCCCAACGCCAAGTTTTTTGAGCTGTTTCGTTGTATGCTATTGCCCCGTGATATTTTGCGTATTCATCATTGCTATAAGTCCAAGTAAGATTATCGCTTGGAAATAAATCATCTGACGGATAAATAGGTATGAACCAATCAATAGCTGGGTAATTATCTTTGTTAGGTGTTTCTGTAACTGTATACACCATAAAATTATCGTTCGTTTGTTGGTATAAGTCGGATAACGTTATTTCGTAGCTATCTAGCTTCTGATTAACAGTAGAAAACTTGGTCTTAATGCTTTCGTTGTCAACATTTTCAGTCCACCATAATTTGTTAGTGATAAAATCACTAGCAACTTTCATCATACCGCCCCATTGAGTATAATCTTTGCCAGCACCACTTGTTATAGCTTGCATAATGACATTAAGTGTCTGTCCCTCGTTGTCCAGATAAATTTTATTGCTCTTAAGTGTATGCGTGCTATCGTTATTGATAACATTAAATAATGTTTCAATATCCAGCTTACTTGCATTAATATTAGCATTATCTTGAACAACATCATCACGAACAACTTTTCTTGTAACGCCTTTTTCAGTAAGTCCCAAGGCGTCAAACATAAGATTTCCAGCTTTATCCCAGACGTACATATTGTAGTCTGAATTAGCGTCTTTACCTATTTGAACTCTTATTCTGTCAGTATCTTTAATGATAATTGTGTTATCTTGCCAATAAGACATTCCATTTTCGCTATGAACCTTAAATTTGGTGGTATTAAGGTCAAGTGCTGTAATCTTGCTCGCAGCTATGCTGTCAATCATAGCATCCTTAATCTGTGCATTGCCGATAACACTTACAACTGCATTAGCGAATTCTGTTGTTAAGCTTTTACCTGTCGCAGAACCAAACATTAAAGTCTTAATGTCTGCTACGTCTGCGTTTAATACACCTATCTGTGCATAATCTGCTTGTAACTTAGCAATATTAGCTTCATTAATCGTAGCTTTATTTGCCGTCAAATTAACAATATCTGCTGTGACAGTTTCAATCTTATTAGCCTTTAATTGGTCGATATACGCTTGATGTGCTTTTAAACTCTCAATATTAGCACTAGTTATATCAGCATTTTCGATAACTGCCTTGTTGATTAAGACTAAATCAGCGTAGTATCGTTCCATTTGCTTTGTTATCGGTCCAGCGGCTATATTACTGTTTTCTGTGTCAGATTGACCTATAGATGTAACAGTATCCATAAGTCCGCCGTCGCATTCGTGCGTAATCTGCATTATAGGCACTTTATAATCAACGCCGCCCTTATTAACAGTTATAATGTCGCCTACTTCAAGCCGCCAGTCACCGACAAACTTAACTGTAAGCGGTCTAAACTGAAAGCCGCCTATCTTTTTATAAATCTCATTTAAGTTAGCTTGTGTCATAAATGGATTAGCAAAGCTAAGTCCAGTTGTACCACTGCCGCTAGTGATTGTGCTAGTTTCCTTATCACCAGACTTTGTATTGTTACAAGTCAGCTTTCTTATCGTAAAATCTTTGCTAGTGGTAAAAGTAACCCCTTGCTGATAGTATTGATGTCCGTCAAGCACATAACCGCTATCTTTGTACCACTTTATTTCAAGGTTTCCGTCAGAATTAATAGCCGCATTTCCACCTTGTAGCATAGCCATATAACCAATCATTTCACGCATTGTATAACCTTGTGGCTTATCTATGATTGTATGTATGTTTGTTATGCTAGTCGCTAACTGTATGCCTAACTTTGTACAGATTTCCTCTAAAATAGCCTTATCCGTACTAGGATAAGTCAAAGCTGAAAAATAACCTTTTTCAGCTTTGTACATCTTGTCATAAGCTGTGTACTTAGTGTATTCGCCATTGCTTTCTTCTTTAGTTACAGTAAATATGCCTATCTGTACATACTCAATGCCGCTATCGCCCTTAACGCCCTCAAAAATAGTTATATCCTTATTTTCAAGCGTGATTTCTGGATTATAAATAGAAAAGGTAACACTACTACTGCAAGTGTTACCTATGGAAATGCTATTGTTCGGATTGATTATGTTGCTGTACTTAAACTCATTAAGTGTCTGATTGTATTCTTTTCCGTCAACTAAATATTTGCTGTAATATCTTGCATACAGTAAGTTGAAATCCGCACCCCAATTAATATTTTTCATTAGGTTGCTCCTTTCTGATGATTAATCGTTAATCATAAAGCCAAGTGCGATAATGTTAGCTGGCTCAATGGCTTCACAACTATCAAATGCACTTATATCAACTTTCGTGTATTCAGATACTTCTATCTCCTGTTCTCCTAGTTCTTCAAGTTCTGATTTTATCTTATCGTTGTTATCTTTATTTTCCTCGCGTATCTTTTCTATCGTTTCTATGACTGCCTTAAAGTGTGGCTCTAACATCTTAATGTTAGACATAATGGCAACTGCTAATCTGCCACCCATTTTAAGCTGTGCTACACTTGCAAGTGCTTCATAATGTGCTAAAACTTCATTTCCTGTTATTTTCATAGTTAATCTCCTTATTTCTGAATTAGGCTTAATTTTGCTCCGACTATTAATCCGTCCTCATTCTTTGCTCTTGTGAGATACGGATATGTCACATCTCCTGTGTATATTGTCATTTCCTTTTGTGTGCCACCTAAGAATAAGACTTGTGCTGTTGGGAATGGGTTATTTTCATCACTAACCACATTGTCAAGCAACAACGCCTGTTCACCTGTTAATGGCGGTAATTGCAGTTCTACTTTGTCTTTAATAGCCACGATTGTGCCTACCATTTCTCCATAGTCATTTCTTCCTGTGTTCTTAGACCATATCTTGTTTCTGCTGTATGTGTAGCCGTTATATACTACTGGGAATGTTACTCCCTCGATAATTACAGCACTTATCATTCAATCGCCCCTTTCTGCCTAAAAATGGGTAACAAAAAAGGAACATATCATCTCTGATACGTTCCCTTAGTTTTATATATTTATATTTTCAAGTTGTCCCTATCACTAACATTTTATTTCAATACCCATTTTGATTTTTTATTTATTAAGTTAATTAAACAGCAATATCTTCAGCATACTACTTAAATAAAATAAGTGAAATTGTAATATGTTTGTCCTTGATTTGCCTCAATTTCGGTATCACTATAAATTTGTAATGCACCATTAGGTGTCAATTGTCCATATGCCGCAAACCCCGCCGGATTATATACTGTGACCGGAAATTTTATAGTTTTACTCGGTCTATATTCCTTAGGCAGAGTTGCGACTGTTGTCCAGCTCCTAATTGCTACAGTATTGGTTAGTTTAGCCGGCATTATATTTACCAGTGCCAAAGCAGGTGCGTATGTTATGATAGCATTTTCGTACGTTGTTGTTGTATTGTTGTTCAGCTCGCTTATCATATCATTATTACTCTTAATCCCATCTTCCATATGATTAAGCCTGTCTGGACTTAATGGAGTGCCGCCGCTAGTGCCAGCTTTCCACACTTGCTTTACATATTGAATAAAATTCATAGTAAAACCTCACTTTCTAAGCACACAAAAAGGACACCTCACAATTAAGTGAAATGTCCTTGTCATTTTGCTATTTATTTGTTATTATTGGTATGAGTTAATTTACATTCACTCATACGTGCTAATCAGAACAGGTCTACCCAACTTGTTCTGATTTTTTTATTATGCCGCTATTAGCTTCTTTGCCGGATTAGTTATAAACTCTTTTATCTCGTTATATCCCCAACCGCAATTAACAAGTCCACTGATAATCATTTCTATTGATTGTACCTTTTCAAGTTCTTCTACTGTGAAATAATCACGCAAATTAGCTTTCTTATCAATTCCATATTCTTCTCTTAACTGCTTTGCTGTCTTTCCGAATACAGTCCTATATACAATATCAGTATAAGTGGAATATGCGTGTCCGTGCATTCTCTCATTTTCGCTTGACTGCTGAATAGCTTTAGTAAGTGACTGCCTAACTGCTATGCCTTTTTCTCTCTCGATTAGTTTACCTTTGAGAAGCTCTTCCATTTGATTGAACTGGTTGATATAAGCTTCTTTAAATTTCATAGCTTTTTCGCCAGTATAACTCATAGCAAGTAAAGTGAAGCCATCTCTAGTCATAATAAACATTGACTGATTGCGCCCTTGCTCATTAATATAACTCGACTGCACGAAATTGTGCAGTCGAAATTCTTCACTACATTTCAAGTCACGTATGTCTTGCAATACTCTACGGTGTTCTTTTTCAAAAGTTTCTGCTACATCAAGGCTTGTTACAACTGTTACTTCTTTGCCTTTGCTTATTTTCCTTGTTTCTACTAGCATAGATACCTCCAAAATATTTTTATTTTATATTTCATTGGTATGTTAAAAGCGCACACAAAAGATTATTCTTGAAAATTTATCTTTCGTATGCGCTGTGTCTCGTTCGTTCTATTAATTTTAGCATATACCAAGATAATATATTTTATGAATATTGTCAACTGGTGTCTTTTTATGCTCCCCACTTTTTTATAAAACAACTTATTTACTTAAATCATCTTTCGACATATTAACAGCAAAACGATATATTTGATGTAATATCCATATATCCTTAATATTTTCTAATGCTTTATTTATTTCGTCTTTTAATTGTTTTTCCATCTGTTTTCCTCCAAAAAAATCTTGAATTTTCCGAAAGAAACTGATATGATAGATTTATCAATTCCTTTCGGATTGGTGGTTTAAAGTGTTGTGTTCGTTGGTAGCGTGGCAACACTTTATTTTTGTCTGTTTTTGTATTGCATTTCAATTCCCTGTCTGATTACTTTTGCTCTACTTACGTTCTGTTCATTGGCTAAAATATCCAATTTCCTAACAGTTTCATCATCCATACGAATTTCTATTCTTTTATCTTTTGGATTGTCCTTAATCTTCTGTCCTAATTTGGGTGACATACTATTAACTCCTTTCTTTCAAAAGTTACGTACATTTTGTACATTCATAATATATCAAAGTGTACGTACAAAGTCAATAGTTTTTTAATAAAAAATGGAACGTACCGAAAGATACGCTCCATTAAGGGATTATTTTTCTATAAAACGTGGTATAAAACTAATGCTGTTATAACTGCCAGCTCCATTATTTTTACAATTAACAGTTAAGCCATATGCAGTTATTTTGTCACCAGCTTTATAGTTTCCGTTTTTAAATCAAAATCTTTTGAAAAGTATATGTATATTTTTTCTTTGCCGTATTCGCTTTTATTCTTAACAACACCTGTAAAAAATCCTGCCTGTAAGCTATTTACTTTTTATTCTTAAAGTTCTATTAACTAACACTTTCCATGTATTGTAATCATCAATAAACTTATAAATATCCTTATGCTGATTTAAAAAGGCATATACTGCAAAATAATTAAATCCTCTAATATATTCTGGTGGTGGATTATCTTTCGTTTTTCCATAATCACATATTGCAAAAAAATTTCCATAATTTCTAACAGTAGTGTCGAAAACGTCTTGCTGTTTCACCATTTTTCCTGTGCAACTATTGTAATAATTAATTAACTTGTCTGTTGTTTCTTTTTTAATCGCTGGGTAATCATATTTTTCATTGTACTTCAATATTTCTGTCATTGAAATGTACGTTGCATGAAATTCAGACCAAAGCCTTATATAATCATTTTCGGTCAATTCTCTTTTGTTCTTTATCCCGAATTTTTCTCCAATGATAGTAAAGTCATCAATATGAGTTAATTCATGATGTGTTGTTGATATCATATTTACTAAATCATTGCCATACTTAATGTATACTTCAAATTGATTATTAATCGTTGGGTACACTAGCCCAAATTCTTTCCCACTAAGCATTTTAGCATAGTCACTGTCAATTTTATTAATAGCCTCATATATATTATCAACAATTAATATTGAGTTATTCCAATCTTGAATATCACTTTGTATATTACGTTCTTGCACCGTTATAAGTGTATGAGCTTTAATTCCTGCTTTGCTTATCTCCATATTACTTTTCCCTTTCCTTTTTATTTCCAAAATAGCAACATACCATTGTTCCACTAACGTATATCACTATAACGAATCCAAGGGATAAATCTTCTCTCCGAAACCATTCAGACATATTATAAAGCTCTTCATTTATAAAGTTTCGTGTTGATACTTCCGCGCTTGTTTCTGTGCCTTTTTCATTTTTCTCTGCGCAAAACTCCAAATAATCTTGAATTTTACCGCCTGTTCTTCTGCCACTATCCTGTAGATACCATATAAAAGTCGCAGATAATAACACCCAAATAATTAAGCATATCGCTTTCCTTTTCATTGTGATACACCCCCTTGCTATCCTAATGGTTAGAGTGTATCACAACATTGTATTAAATTCAATTATATGTTATATGCAGGCAACCCAGTCATTGCTGTGTACATATTTGCTTGCTTTTGTGTAACTCTGAATATCTCTTGTCCGTCAATTTCTATTGTTCTTCCATTTTCAACAGCGTATATTAGTTGCCTTAATAACATATTAGTTTCTGTTGTGGCGCTATTATCCATATTAATCTGTGGCATTGTAGGTATACTAGTATTTGCATTAAATTTACTTGCTTTTGTGCTTTGAATAATATCGCTAGTAAAGTCGCCTAAAGAAACCTCAACAGGTTTGTAATTAAGCTCCATACCTTGTTTGAAGCCCTCTATCGTGTATTCACCTATCTGTTTCATAACTCTTGATGGACTATGAATGTCTAAGGCATCTCTTATTGTATCAGATACGTTATCTGCGATGTATCTAGCTTCGCTGAAAATACTGTTTTCCATACTTTCTAAGCCATCATAGAAACCTCTGCCTGCATAATGACCTATATCCCATAATGAATCATATATGCCATCAAAGCCGGATTTAACATTGTTAACGTAATCATCAATCGTACTATACGTGCTACCTAAATTGTCAGATAAACCATTGTTAAAGCCCTCAACAACCCATCTTCCGTATTCTTCCGCACGCCTTGATGGTGAACCAAAATTCATTGCACTATCGTGAATATTTCTATCTAATTCATCCATCCAGTCTCTTACAGCATTGTTGCTTCTATCAACATTATCAACAATACCGTTAACAAAGCCATCTACTGTATTTCTTCCATAGCCCTCTACGTCTACTGCTTCTCCTGCTTCATTTAAAGCAGAATCAAGCATTTCTTGCCAATCTTCCTTAAGTTTAGGCTTTGTGTTGTTAACACCAACATTGGAATAAACTCTAATACTATCAAATAGCGATGTTGTGAGCTTGTCTGCCGCTTCATCAGCGTACACGCTTCCGTCTATTCCTAACTGATTAAAGCCATCTTTAACAGAATCAAGTGCTGGGTCTAATGTGCTTTTGCGCCATTTCTCAATAACACTTTTAATATAGTTTTCTTTTGTTGTGAATATTTTAGCTATTGGGTTTAGGTTTTCATAGTCTTTTGTTGCTTCTTCAACTACTGATGGAAGTTGATTGAGTAAGTTATACTGTACTTGATTAGCATATTGCATATATGCCGCGTCTATTCTCTCTGTGCCTTGTTGTACTTGCGTATCACTAGCGCCATATAAACTTGACCAATCAAATTGACTTGCATCTATTCCTAAAGCTGTAAGCCTATCTCTCATATCCGTTATAGCTTGTGACGATTCCGTTCCCAATGTAGATAGGTTATCTTTTCCGTTTTGCGCCGCTGTTACAACTTCATTTACAGCCTCACTAAATCTTTGAACATCAAGTCCGGATTCTGTCATATACTGTGATATATCTAATGCGCCGCCAAATCCTTGAATAGCAAGTGTCGCATTATCAACCGACTTGTCACTATTAATAGAAGATATTTTATCTATTAAAGGCGTAGCCGCATTTAAGAACTCTTCTTCTGATATTTTCCCATCATTAAACTGCTGTATAAGTGTTTCTAAATCTGAACTCATACTTGTAAACGATTCATTTCCTTTGTCGCGTAAACTTGCTAATTGTGCCACATACTCTGGAATTGCAACGCCTTGCGCTTCAAGAATATCTTTCCAAGCACCTACAACATTACCAACGATAACATCATATTCATCATTGAATACATTTTTAGATTCACTTAATAAGTTTTGGAATTGTTCTATAATTTCCGGCATTTTTTCATTAGTTGCGTATGCTCCATCTTCAACCGCTGTTTTTAAAAGATTTACATTATCTGCTGTTTCTTCAAGATTTTCTTTTGCTTCTGATATATTTTTAAGTTTGTCTGTGGTTTCAGTTATACCATCTGTTATTTTCCCAAAAGAGTCTTTGGCTACATCGCCTAATTCTTTCATTGTAACAGTTCCAGTATTTTGCAATGCTGTAAACATGCTATTAAATTCTGCTTCTTTTACAGCTTGTGAGATACCCACTATTGACGATATTAAGCCCATAGCACCTACTATTAATGCTGTAAATGGGTTTGATAAGCCTATAAGTTTTAATGCCGCTGTTGCCACACCTACGCCGCCTGCTATTTTAGCAATAGAAGCTACAAGGTTGTCGCTCCCTACCGCCAGTTCATAAAAGCCGCTCTTAACAAGTGAAAACTCTGCAAATACACCTATAACACCTATTGCACCTTTCTGCAATACTGACATTTTACCTCTAATAGTTTCAATTCCCTCATTAAATGTAGCAAAAAAGCCATTGTCATTTAAAGATGTTTTAAGGGTATTAAAGGTTTTATTAACATCAGTTACAGTTTTGGCTGTCTTTGGGTACATAAATGTTAGTGCCGAAGCCGCCGCCTTATTTCCATTAAGTGCGCCTGTTGCCGCCGCTACTGTTGTTGCAAATTTATCAAGTGTCTTGTACGTTTTTACTATACTAGCTACAACTGCTGAACCACCTATTGCCTTAAGTACTTTAGGAACTGCCACAAGCGATATGAGAAGTGTTTCTATAGGCGCTTTAGATAGCATACCTAAGTATAACTCAACAGCCGCCTTTAAGCCTTGTACAAGCACTTTAGCCGCCGATTTAAACACCCTAGTCCAATTAATGCCTGCAAGAAAATCTCCCATTTTCTGACCGATTTTAAACCAAGGAACATCATCTATAGCTTTTGCAAACCAATCAAAAATTCCTGCTACTAGGTTAGATGTATCTTGCCCCGCCTTAAAGAAATCACCAACTGCAAAATCTTTAAAAATCTGTTTAACAGGTTCAAGCGCTTTTTCTATTCTATCAGCCCAAGCAACCGCTGAATTTTCCATATTGGCAAATGCTTTATTCCACGCCGCTTCATATTCTGCCGCCGCCTTAGCAATATCATCTGTCAAATCAATAGTGCTACCGCCGCCACCGCCGCTTGAACCCTTGCTTGAGCTTGTATCGTCCTGCAATTTATTTATTTCATCAAATCCCATAAGGGATAATGTAGCTTTCTTAGCTGAATCAGCCACATCTTGATAGCCGTCTGAAATATCTTCTAAGCCGTCTGATGTGTCTTTGTATCCACTTTGTCCGAAGCTCTCAAAGTCAATCTTAACACCCATTAAAGAAGCAAGACCAACTAATAATCTTTTGATTGCAATAGCTACTCCGTTTACTATTGGCATAACCTTTGAAAGAATTGGGATAAATAGCTGTCCTGCTACCATTCCTACTTCTTTCATATTGTTACTGAACTGGCGCAACATATTACTTGGACTGTTAATCGTATTAGCTAAATCACCCCAAGATACTTTGCTTTGGTCTAATATTGCTAACACTCTTAACTGCTGTTTTTCCATCTGTGTCATTTCTGATACAGACTTAGAAATGCCTAAGTTATAAGCATATGTCGCTAATGTAGCATTAGTAATATCAATACCATATTTATACAATGCCCTTGACTGCCCGATTAAACCGCTTTGTAAGTTCTGTGCTACTGTTGAATAGTCCACATTGAAAAGTGAGCTTATATCGCCCGCAAGCATTGTCATTGACTTTGTTATAGCCGTTGTTGCTTCGCCTGTCTGTCCTAACGAATTAGTAACAGAAGCTAACTGTGAAGCATACTGTGTTATCTCTTGTATGTTAAGTCCTAAGTTCTTTGCTCCACTTTCTTCAAGCAAACCGCCTTGAACATTGACTTTTAAGCCTGATAGTTTTCCAAGAGTATCATTTACTCTACTTTGAAAACTTTCTGCATATGCTGTTGCGTTATCATAGCCGTACTTTTCGTAATCTTTATCCCACTCTGAACCAATCTTACCAAACGCAACCGCTTGATAGTTGAACGCTTCAATGTAATCTGTTGTTGACTTGATGGCTTCTATAAGTTTCTTACTGCCACGAATTACCATAAAATAAGTGGCATAAAACTTACCTATCGCACTTGCTAAGCTCCAACTGCTTTTAGTTGCTGTTCTAGCACTTGTAGAAACGCCATACAGCGACTTTTGAAGTGAGTTTGAAGAAGTACCCACCTTGCTACCTTGACTAGCAAGATTAGCCAATGCGTTAGTCATTTGAATAACATTTTGACTTACTGTTGGTGCTCTTGATAGCGTTGTCATTAAGCCATTTAAAGCATTGCCTAGCTTTGGAATGTTTACAACGGCATTTTCTATACTCTTACTGCCTAGCTTACCAAGTGACTTTGCAAATTCTGTGACCTGTGTTGCATTTTGCGGAATAGCTGATATGCTTGCAACTGCCTTTGTGACAGCTTGAAGTGATGTAGCTGTGTTAGTTAGTGCAACTGAATCAACAGAACCTATCTTTGTGATGTTCTTAGCAAGTCTTGTAAAATCTGCTGTTCCTGCGTTCATATTCTGCATAGCAGAACCTAACTGACTAACACCACTCGCAAGACCGCTTAGTGATGAACCATTCACAGTCGCAAGTGATGTTGACAGCCTTGTAAGCTGATTTATCAGCTTATCTACAGAATTGATAGCTTTAGTGGCAGTACCGGTAATTTTGACTTCTAAACTGTCTAATTCCACGCTTTATACCTCCGGCTTATCATTTTTAGGGTGTGTTAAATCCCAGTTTGCTTTTCGTATTTTCATATTCAAAACAAACTCTTCTCTCTTTCTTTGTATTTCATCTTTGCTGTTCTCTTTTTTGTTAATATCTCTATAAATAGGCTTGTCTGGGTATTCAAGCTCGCCTTTACCCCAAGCACCACTTCTAACACCTATCTTGATTGCTGGGAGTATGTAACTACCTATCGCAAGCCATATATCTGAATCTATTCGTTGTCTTTCAAGTTTTTTACCCTCTACAACCGCCCATAGCTTTTTGGGTGTCATTTTTAGAAAGTCTGAATAACTAACGCCTAGTGAGCTGGCTAAGACAAAGTATTCTTCCCATATTATTTTGTGGAAGTCTGCTTTTTCTTGTGGTCTTGTGGAACTACTGTCGGTTTCTTCTGTTCCTGTGCTGCTTCTTCCACATTGTTCGCCATTTCCTCTAACATCGCTGTTATTCCGCTCAGCTCGAAAAAACCATCATCTTCCATCGCTTTCTTGATTTCTTCAAACAATGTTCTATATCCGTAACTCTTATCTGTCTTTCTCTTCTCTGTAATATATGCCCTAGTGAGTTTCTTTGCTTCGTCCATAGTTACAGGGTTATTGTCAATACAGCCTGCATAAATGGCTAAAATGCAAATTTCTGGCACATCTGCTGTCATATTTGCTAATCCATCAAAAGAAGCCTGTGCAACATTCTTATCTGTCTGTGCAAGTAAATAAGAACCATTAACGACAGAAAACATTTTCTGTACTATTTCCTTGCACTCTGCTGCACCAAAAGAGAACTCTACTTTGTATTCATTTCCGTTCGCATTAATATTCATCATAATTTTTACCCTTTCCCACCCTATCACCACATAGGGAAAGGTGCGGATTTTACACCGCACCTACCTTTTAAAATAATTATTCCGTTACATCATCAAGATATGATGTATAGTCGGCTGTTTTGGCGTTTGTGCCACCAATCGACACAGCCTTTGATTCAATCGATTGGCTTATCATTCCCCCGATGTTGGGGTTACTGCTGTATCTGTTCCTACCATATCCTCAATAATAAGGTTGATAGCCATTGTAAGAAGTGAATTTTGCTCCTTGCCTGTAATTGGCAACTTTGAAGGCGGCTGTGCAACAAAGAACTCCGCATCTGATATACCCGGAGTAATCTCTTGAAACCACATTCTCTTTCCATCAGTTAAAGCCTTATATTCTGTAATAAGGTCTTTCCACTCTTTGATTGTAGCTTCTGTCTTATTAACCGTTACCGCAACTGTATCTGTAACTGTATCTCTACCTGCAATGTTTCTTGTCTGTAAATCTTCAAGTGCTGATGCATCTATAGCCTCTGGGGTTACTGTAATCTCATCAATAGAATTGATTCTATGAAGAAGTTTAAACGCTGTTGGTTTAGTACCTGCTGTAGTTTCAACACCATAACTAAACGTGATTCCCAGTGCGCTTAATCCTGCTACTGTATCTGCCATATCTTCTTACCTCCTAAAAATTTGCAAAAAAATAAGAGCATTTCTGCTCTTTGTTACATTAATCTGTCATTTGCTCCGATTAACCGCCTAAATCGTGCGGTACTCTTATGTACTTTGTTATTAATTGAAAATTCCGGCATTGCGTTACCTTGAAATCTCATTGTCTTAAATGTATCTGTAATTATCGCCATAACCTTGCGACAGTCAGATTTGCTTGTGTTAGCGGTAACATCTACTTGAAATGTTGCTAACAATGCGTTAATTGTCTGTCCGTCAAGTGTTTGTCCTTGTTCAACTGCTGGCAGTAAATGAATGTATACTGTTGGGAATACTGCTTGACCGCTGTTTTCCCCCTCATTGGTTATGACTATCTTTGGATATTTCTTTTTAAGCTGTGTTAGGGTTTTAACCTTGACAAGAGTTGTGACTGTATTTTCAAGGTCTATCGCCCAATCATTTGCGTTTGCCATTAACTGAACACCTCTCTTGCTATCTGCTTATACTGATTAATAATCTCTATTGTGGCGTTGTACATAGGCATTGTAGCTTTAACGCCGTGTGTGTAGTGCCATTGATTATCATTACCTAAGTAGTACCAGCCATCTTCAAATGCGTGTATCTGTCCTAGGTATGTTCCTACACCCAAGCCAAAATCATTAGCCTTTGGGTTCTCGTTGCCGCTGTTGTAATAAATACCAGCACCAAATTCAATTGCTAAAAGCGTGTAAAATGGTTCTCTATCTTCTACCTCAACAGTTTTACCAGTAGCAATCAAAATAGCTTGGTAGCCATCTTGAATAGGCTTTCTGTCAACTCTCAATGTTACCGTCCTACCTAATGGACTTTCATTAACACTCATAATTGCCGCTTTGTCGCCTAATTCTGCTAGTCGTCCAACAAGTAATTCACATTTATGCTGTAAGCTCTGCTTATACTGTTGTAGCTGTCTGATAGCTTCATTTACGGACTTTTCAGACAAGTATATATTAATTGTATGTCTTGCCATAATGCACCTACTTTATAACCGCTTTAAGCATATACTTAGTTGAATATAATGCTGGCTTAATGCCTACAATCGTGAAGTCTGCTGATGTTTCATCAACAAGTCCATCAGATGTGTATGTAGGCTTGCTATCAAGCCAGATAAGGTCGCCTTTTTGAATAGGCAACACATTCCTATCTGTCAGCAAAATAGCGTCAAAATCAGCCGTATCAAAGCCGTATTCTTTGCTTTGTGCTTCTCCGCCGCTGAATGATATGTTTGCTTTGAAATCGACCGGCTCTGAAAAGCCTGTTTTCTCTTCAAGGACTTTGGGTATCTTATTTCCCTCATCATCAAGATAAGGAATGAAGTTACCCTCTGTATCGGTATATCCCTCATAAAGGATATTGCCATCATCATCTCTTTCATAGATAGTTACTGTCTGCCCTTGAAGTGAATACTTCATAGCCTGTTTATTAATGTCAAGCATTGTTCTTTACCTGCTTATAAATCTGATTAACACCTGTGCTTGATAATCCGGACACAATTCCTACTGCTATCGCATTAAGAATGTCATTTGCCGGAAAGTTCGGTATTACATACATACCTACAACACCTAAGACACCGCCTGCAACGCCTACGATTATAGGAATGTAATTATCCTTAATGTGTGGAATCGCCTTAGCTCCTAAGCCTATCAGATATGTAATTACAACGATTGCTACAACTGTTGTTACCGATGTTATATCCATTCTGCTATACCTCCTTATCTTCATTAAGTCGTGCTTCCAATCCGTCTATTCGGTGGTGTGCCGACTTTACACTTTCCTCAACCTTAATAATCCTGTTATCGTGAGAATTAAGTTCTTTTCTCATTTCTGTAACTTCATTCTTTATCTCTGTTGTATTGCTTGATATTGTGTCAAGTTTCATATTTATGCGTGTATTTTCTTTTACACGCTCCGTAAGTTCTGCATTGTCAGACTTTTTGTTGTTCTTAAGATTAAATCCCAACGTAAACAGTCCGAAAAAGACGGAAAAAGCAACTGAAATAATGCTTATAATTACTGCTATTGGCATTGATATACCGCCTTTCATAATTAATAATGGCACACCGCCCACCACCCTTAATGTGTGCCGCCTGCTACCATATTGCCGACATCAGCAAAATGGTAACGCACAATCTTCTTTAATATTCTGTAATGCCCTATAGGCGTTATAATACTTTGGCAAATGGAAATACCCCGACAAATAAGCTGTCTCTATCTCTCCAAGTTCTGTTGACACCACCCTCGCTTAAGGCAGACATAAAGTTTTCACCTGCCTGTGAATGGTCATAGACAGCCAGATTAATAATAACACTCTCAAATTTCTTCAAATCCTCGGTTATCATTTCATCTGTGTAGCTGTCAGGATAACACCTTTTTGCCTTTACATCTTCTTCAGCCTGCTTAATAAGCTGTTCGATTATTGGATTATCCTCTTTGCTATCGAACACTACCACATCAGATGTTGTATCATCATCGTTTGTGACTGTATCAATATGAAATTGTTTAAGTCTGATTTTAACTTGCTCTAATGTAGTGTATTCCATAATTTCAGCTCCTATAATCCTAATTTCTCAATTAACAGTTTCTTTAACTCTGATCCTGTAAGTTCTTCTGCGTTGTCTATACCTTGTTCTGTGGCAAAAGCCTGTAAATCAGATGTAGACATACGATTAATGGTTGTCTTGCTATAATCAAAAGAAGCCCCAGAATTGTTATTTTCTGGAACTTCTTCGCCTGCGTTATACCATTTGCCGTTATGAATCACTATATATGGATATTTCATAGTTGCACCCCCTACTCTTCGCTATGAACCTCATATACGAATGTGCTATCCATATTCTCATATGACGGAAGAACGACCTCGGAAGCAAATGTTGACATCTTCATAGGTGGTCCGTACTCTGTCTTTGTAGCAACTGTGATACCCGTGCCGTATACTGTTACATCTACATCAGCTACCTGTCTTGCAGTTCTTTCTTCCGGTGTAGTTCCGAACCAAGTATTACCAAGACTACCATCTGGAAGAAGTGTAACCTTGTTATCTGGGTAGAAGTACTGCTCCTTGCCATCATCATCAATGTACATCTTATCGTAAAGTACGATAGTGAGCTTTGTTCTCTTCTGCACTACTGAAACAACAGTATCATCATCGACCTCAATAGTTGCTGTAAGGTTCTGTGCAAGAATTGAATTTCTTATCTGTGCATTGTCGAGCAGATATTGGAATGTATTGCTGTTCATAAGCGCATATCTAGCAATCTTACCCTGCTTCTGCAACTTCTTTCTTGCATTGTTAAGGTCTGTAAGTGGCTTTGAATTAGCTGTATCGCTCCACATACTTGTGCCGGATAACTTTGCGTAATGGTCTTTTGCGTATGAACCATCCTTGTCATAATCGTAAGCATACTGAACGCCATCACTTACAATAGCAATTACCGGATGGCCTGCATTTGTAGAAAGAAGTGACATTCTCATACGCTCAGGTACAACTTCTGCACCACTTACAAGATTATTAGTATCGTCATATACGCTTGATAAAGCACTTGCAAGGTAAGGGTCGTCTGCTGACTGAATACGCTCAATTTCAAGCATTTCCTCTTCACCAACTGTCATTCCCTCACGGAAAAATGCCATCTGTGTTTTTTCCTTGCTTAATCCCTCTCTAGCTCTAAGTGTTGGGATTGTGCCAAAGTTAGATGGTGCAAGCGAAACCGGAAGTCCTTTATGCGTCTTAATCCAGCTTAAATCAAGCCCCTGTTTCTTTCTTTCAGGAAACCACTGTAAACCAAGATAAGGTATCTGATTACTAGCGTTTTCTGTTGCTGATAATGCAATAGACTTACTGTCTAATACTTCATTGATTAACATCTGTTTACCTCCTGTTATTATTCAAATACAATCATTGGAAGAGCTGTCTTAACTGTTGCGTCATATGTAACACCGGAATGTGCTTCTGCTACCTTTGTGTTAAGATATGCTTTCTTAAGTAGTACGCCCTGTGGTCTGTCCTCTGTTACATCAAACCTTAAGATACCCACTACTGTAGCTGTATTGTCAGCCTTGCCATTTGCTCCGATTGGAGTACCTGCTTTAACAATCTTCTTGCCCTGTGCGTTTGTAGTTGTTACGCCATCAAAATCAAGTGTTAATGGGATTGCTTCGTTAGGCTCTCTCTTTAAAATCTGAACATCTCCTGCGTATGAAGTCTTTTCATACTGCATATTCATTTCCTTTGCCATTTCTTACCTCCTGTTATTACTGAATGTAATGTGATAAAACGTCATTGTTCTTAGGTGCATTAGATATAAGGCTTTCTGCTATCTTTTCAGCATTTGTCTTGTTGTCTGCACCGCCTTTATTACTGCCACCGCCCGGAATATCCTGATGTTTTGCAATCTCCTGTTCCTTAGCCTGTGCCGCAGCTGTTTCTTTCTCGGACATAATCTTGCCAAGTTCGGTGTAATCAAGGCTTCCATCATCTTTAACAACTGTCTTTGCCTGTTCAGCAGTAATCTTAAAATTAGTCATAGCTGCTTCCCTCTGGTCTCTGATAGCGTTAGATTTCTGTAAATCGGCTATCTGCTGATTAGCTGTATCTAAGGCTTTATTTGCCTTTTCAAGTTCCGTCAGATTGCCAGCCTGTATCTCATCAAGCTGTTTCTGTAAACTGTCTGCTGTATCAGCCTTGGCCTTGTACTGGCTCACCTTGTTTTTTTCCTTTGCAACTTCTGAATTGTTCTGATTAAGAAGATTTGTAATCTGTTCATCTGTTGCTTCTGGAAAAAGTTTTAATACATCTTCTCTTGTCATAATTACCTCCGTTAAACACACGCTTTTGTTACCGCAGGTCGCTCCTGCTGTGTCTTCTGCTATTTACCGCATAGCTGCAAATGTATAAAATAAAAGCAGCTACCGATTATTCGATAACTGCCTTATTTTGCTGATTATTATTGAGTTGATTAACTATCTCTTGTGCTTTCTTTTCTTGTTCTTCCACATCATCAATAGTCTTGTATATATTATCAAGATATGGTTTTGACAACAGGAATGTCTTTTCTGCATCTCCCCATAAACCAACTGTCTTAATTGCTATAAGTGGATGTATGCCACTTTGAAGCAACACTGTAAGTGTCTGTGCTTTAGTGTACATATTATCCTGTGGACTGTGATTTATCTGCACATCAAAGTCTCTAACTGACAGCTTTAAATCTTTTCCGGCAAGTCTTAGAATATTAAGAACTGCCACAGCTAATCGCTTTTCGCACGATTTAACAATAGGGTCCTTCAGCTTTGCTCTTGTTTTAGAAAAGTCCCAACCATTTCTTAATTCAACTGCCCCCTGTGTATCTCCGCCGGTATTACCTTGTTTGTTAGGAATTGCCAATATTGATAATGTGTTATCCCATAAATCTTCCTTAGCAACTTGACATTGTGTCTGATTAAGCTCCTGTGTCATAATCTCAACGTCTGACTTGTTGTCTTTATTGATAGATTTAACCGTAAGGGCGTGGTTCATTTTCATTTTTTCAAATGTTTCTGTGTCAACTTCGCAATTAACAAACTTAACCCAATACTCAACAAACTGCTGTATGCTATCCATTCTGTTAGACTGCATATTATTAATAGCATCCAACATACCTATGACAAGCTCAATATCAGATATTCTTTCGTGGTTATTAGGGAACTCAACAATAGGAATTTCGCCATATGTATGTAGTTTTGCTTCAACTACTTTGCTGTCAACAATTCTAAAAGACATAGTGTCGGAAAATGCCATTTTATACCAATTTCCGTCCTCGTCTTTAAGTTCCTGCACAACAAGCATAGGTTCTTCTGTGCTTTCATTGTAAACAACATAAGTGTTCATTGGCGTAGGTGCTACAATTCTGAATGGCACATCTCCATTTTTAGGTTGAACTGCTTTGAATGATGTACCTGTTGCCGACTGCCACTCTCCAGCTTTAATGTCTTTCTCCTGTTTATTGGCATCCGCCATAAAATCATTAAGTATGTCAACTGCCTTATTGATAGCTTCATCATCTTTACGGCTAATAAACTGGATTGGCTCGCCATATGTTTGTCCTACCTTAAACTGAACAATTTCGTATGCGTGGTTCTCAACAATCTTGTTTGTAACATCTTCGTTGATTAGCTTATGTCTGTACAATATTGGTTGGTCACCCTTGTAGTAATGCCACAGATACTTAATAACTGGTTTATTCCAATTAAATACACCTATAGTACTTCCAATAACCTTAACAACATTGTTAGCAGTTATTGTATCTACATTCGTATATGCAATTTTACGTCCATAACAACCTCTAACAAGGTCTTGAAAATACATTGTGTTCATATCTTGCTCCTAATAAAATGTCATACCGCTTGAACTTCTGCTGTCCGGTATCTCTTTAATTTGAAAATTATCATCATCGTTAGGCACATACCATATCCATTTACGGCAATGCTTGCACGCTAATTTATGTGTTCTTGGGTCTTTGCTGTCCGCCTTAGTTAAGAACTTATGGCAGTTCGGACACATAATTGACTTGTCTTTATTTGTATAAAAAATCATATTGTCACCTCGTTACATAGTAAAAGCACCGCCACAATTAAGTAACGGTGCTTTCGATAAGGATTATACATGTTTATGAAGTTCGCTTTGCTCAATATAATAATAAACTAATAAAAGCGGACATATCGGACAACTTTGCTATTTTTCAAAAAATCTTACAAAACTTTTTCTTACGCTATCCTCTGTATTTCCGCCGCCTATATAATCAGCCACTTCATTCCAAGTCTTATTTTCTAAAAATCTAAGATTGATTATTCTTCTCATTCTGCTATCTTCAACACTTGCGATAAATTCTTCAACCTCATTGGTTTTTTCCAACAAATCATCTTCAAGCAACTGCAATGTGGCTTTTCTGGCATAAAGAAGCGTTTTCTTTCTGCTGTACTCTGGGAATGGTATGCCCTCAATCTTAAAATGCTGTTTACCACCATCACCGCCGCTAACAGAATCTATAACCATTTCTCCAGCTTCAATTTTGCTTATATCTTTTTCAAGTCGTTCTATCTTTAGTCTTACTTCTTTTACTTCTTCCTGTAAGTCTGAATATTGTGATAAAACTTCCTTTGTTACCATAATATCAATACCTCCTAAATGGATTTATAGCAGCTTCAACTTTAGCTGTTCTATTACCTTGTGTCATTCTTAGTGCAAAGTTTGAGAAAACATCTGGAACATCATCTAATTGTTTCTTACCTGATACTGAATATTGCTTTAATAGTGACATCATCACTCCGTATGGCTCATTAGGCTTATAGAGCGATTGGTCTTTGAAAATAATATGTCGTAATATCCAGTTGGAACATTGGAATATCCTTGCTTCCTTATTTGTTTCAGTTGGTGTATCAGTAATGTTACATATCCAGCCTACACTCTCAACTCTTTTATTAACTTCCATAGCCACTCTGTCGCCGCCGGCGTTACGCTCAAACTCACACTCTTGCACTTTATTATTTACAAGCACTCCTGCGGCATTTCTATATTGTTCTTCGTAATCTGCTGTGTTATCGCATACGCAATCAACGCAGTAATAATCTTCTCCGTGTTTTTGCAATACCGGTAGCACAAAATAATCCGTACCTTTACCTTTTGTATCACATTGAGCTGTGATAATTTCTGGTTCTCCGTGTGGCAGATTAAGGTATCTGCGGATTTTATCGTCCGGGAATAATAGCCCCTCACGTTCAATAGGCTCTTGTTTGTATAAGCACCTATAAGAAATTTCATCCATTAAAAGCTGTTGGTCTTCAAAAAATTCTTTTGTAAATCCACTATACTCATAATCAAAATTGCTCTCACCTGTTACTGGGTCTACATCTGGTATAGCAATAGTCTTAACCCTTTTGTTTCCTGCGTACATATTCTGTATTCTTCCGATAACATCATGTACACTCCAACGTGTAGCAATATGTATCTCTTTGCAGTTGTGTCCGTCCGTATCTTGGATTTTTCTTTGCCTAGCATCTACCGCATATTTATCCCATAGCTTATCAAGTACCATAGGATTTAAGGCTTCCTCAATTCCGCCTATCATATCATCTACAAGCAAAAATTTACTCGCACGAACTTTACCGGCATTTTTACTTCCTACAGATGTACATTGTACGCTTGGAAATGGCTTATATTTACCTATGTTGAACTGCTCTAACTTTGCGTTAGCGCTTGTAACTGTAAGATTAGGAAAGATTTCATTCCACGCATATTCATCAGCGTTGGTGACAATATCGTATACGCCATCATAGTACATTCGTGTAATGTCGCCAGAATGGGAGTAAAAAAGGCAAAAATCATTAGGAAACCAGCCAGCTACTAAAGCGTTAAACATCTTTTCGATTGTCGTATTGTGGGTGATTGTGTAATTGTCGGTAATGTATAAATGGCAATCATTATCAATCATTATGCACTGGCATTCTTCTTTCCCGACATACTTTACACTTTTAATAAATCTTCTTACATTTGTTCTTTTGGGTTTATATTTTCTTTTGTGTCTTTCTATGCCAAACACAGAAAATTTTGTGTCAGAAAAAAATTCAATTAAAATTCTATATACTTTCTTGCATTTTATTTCAATTCCATTTTTTTTGTATTTTCCTTGTTTGCAAGAAATATGTGCGTAGCCTCCTAGTGAGTGAATCAATTCAACTAAGTTGTCGCATAACTTTTTAGATGTTGTTGTGTATTCAATGGTTTTTCCATCGGTACTTCCATCAGTATCCAGCAATCCATTTAAAAGATTTATTCTTTGCTCTTTTGAAGCGTACATATATTCTCTTGGTATATACTTTTCATCGCTTCGTTTTCCCCATAATCCATATTCTTTCAATGCTTTGCTGACAACGCTTCCCTTTTTTGAATTATTCCCCTCGTGACCTTTTATGCGATAGTCATAATTGCAAATATGCTTTAAGTAATATCCACTCGGCAAGAATTTATTTATATTGTCAATTACTTCTTTATCGTTTGTTGAAAATCTTACCCCGCCTGCTGACAGACCACCGTCGCCAAGAAGTGCCCCCATTACATAAGGGTGTAATAATAGCTTTTTTTCTTGAAAATCAATTGGTGCTACATAATCAATGGAATAATTTGCTCTTTGTTCTTTTCCTATCGTTAAATCATTAATCATATCGCAAAGCTTTACAGTTCTTTTTCTATGCTTTCCTGTTTTTGCTTCATATTGTCTATCACTTCTATTCTGAACGGTCCATAAATGTTCATCTGAACATCTGCATTTTGAGCCATCATCAAGCGTAATTTCGTAAATATCACGTTCTCCTTGTGGATATATCCCTGTTATGCTTGAAAGTTCTCCATTCCCTGCGATAATTTTTGTTCCAATTTTTACATCTTTCATTTCTATAAAGCCGTTTGGGGTGAGAACCTTTGAATACATTGGCTGGGCTTTTCCTGCTCCAGGTATTAATGATACGCACAATATATCGTATTTATCATCAATCATACCCTGCAAGGCTTCTATTAGCCCCATTCTTAAGAATTGTTTGCGGCGTGGCATATAGAAACGCTCTTTAGGTTCTCTTTTCTTTTCAAGATACATAAATGCACTATCTACTATTTTGCTTTGGGCTTCAAGCAGTAACACATCATAGTATTTATCAAGCAAATCAAAGGAACTTTTATTGTTAAAGACAAACTTCTCTATCTCCCACATAGATAGCCCTATATCACGCATACAAGCCTTTTCTATGAGTTCTTTTGCCCTAGTCGTACATTTTAACATTGTGTCAATTTCGCCCTCATTCTTGGCAAGCTGGCACACGTTGTAGTAGGTTTCTATAATATTTTCATCTATTCCATTTTGGGATATGTATTTTTCGCAATCATCTATCAGTTGATTTAATTCAGAATTCAAGAAAAGCACCTCCACTTTTAAAAAGCAAAGGTGCTTATAGACCTCTGCCTATAACTGTTTTAGGGTAGCGCCGCAAACCTCTTATGCGGCGGTAATATATTATTTATTTAATATCAATATCTGGTACTAATCTTTCAGGGTAAAACGTCAATTCATAATGGTACTTATCTGTCCCGACTGGTTCTGTTTGTTCCATAACATAACAAGTCCAATCGTTAAGATATATATAATCTTTATAATATGTGTTCTCGCCTGTTTTGATAGTAACTACAAGCTCATTAGTACTGTTGTTGCTAAGGCTCATATACCCCTCTGCCTGCAACATAATTGTATCTGTTCTTGCATTTGTAACTGTAATTTTTCGATAGAGATTAAACTCATCTCTATCTTTTGACAGATTGTGATTTACGACATCTGCCGTTCTACAACCAACCATTCCAAGTGCAATGCAGATTATCATTCCTAATGTCAAAAATTTCTTTTTCATAATTTCTATTCCTTTCTATGTTTTATCAGCCTTTAACTCTCTAAGGTCAGCGGCTACAATCAATTTGTAGTCGGTAATTGTTTATTTTAATTTCTTAACTTCCAGACAAGTATGTTTCCCATATTTTTCAATTCTCCATCTGGTACTCCAATGCTCAATGTGACAATTTTTATCTTCATTAAGTGGAATTCTATTGACAATGGCACTTGCGATAACACTTGGTGGAATGTTTAAATCATCTACAATCAATGTTTTCATTCCTCATAAACCTCTCAAAATCTTCCATACATTCATTACATAAATCGTAAGTCATATTTAATATGCCACTCCTTGTAATTGAGTTCATACACAACAGCCCTACTTTTATCTCTTTTCCGCACCTATCGCAAGTGTGCCATTCTTTTTGATGTTTCATAGTAATCCCCCTTTGCAAAATTGGCAAACTCTTCGGTTATTCTTTAAAAAGCACTTCTTTCACTAAAAAAGTAAGTTGTATCTTTTTTATTCCAGACTCATCGTCTGTAATGCCATCTACACTATATATACTATCAACTGGGTTACCATCAAAGAAAACTTTGACATATCCTTTTGAAATATCCAACAATGCTTCTTTAATCATTCTTTCACCAACTTTCTAAGAGCCATAAGTAAAAAGCTGTTTGTATATTCGTTCATTTAACGCTTTTTCTAATTCGTCTTTGTACCTAAATGGACTTAAAGGACTTTTTATTTCTTCCCTCAATATAGGCGACATATTGTCTATCAAAATACCTTGTGTAGCACTTGCAAGATTTTGTGGTGGCAAATCCGCTAAAGCGCATAACTCCATTCTTTTATGGTCACATTTTTCAGATTTAGGGCAACTTTTACATTTTTCTGCTAATTTACTTAAAGGTTCTGCCATTACTACACCAACTTTCTACCGCAGATAGGGCAATAATTGATTTTGTAATCAAAATCCATAAAACTATCGCCTGTTGTAAAGTGAATAAATACGTCATCTTCTCTCTTGTATATATAATCTTTGTAATCAGGGTTTTTATAATCTGATGTATAAATGTTTTCACAAAACTTACACATATCACTTCTTCCCCCATAAATTATCTGGTAATTCCTCACCACCATAAATCTTGTTAGCATATTTCTTAAATGTTGGTACGCTACAACCTGCTACTTTTGCCGCTTTTACCTGCGAAAGCTGCCCCGATATGTACAGGTTAATTGCTTCGTAAAATTTATCTTTGTTTAGTGGATGTACGCCCATAGCCATAATAATCACTCCTTATTTTGGTTTTCAGTCCGATATTTATATCTCATCATTTCTTTGTGCATTTTATGTCTCATATCTTCGCAACCAATATTTCTTAGTTCTGCTTTGAAAGCATTAAAATCATTATCATTTTTAACAAATATACTGACATATTTATCAATCTGTGGTCTTGTCATAAGCACACCATTTTCAGTAAATACCTTTTTGATGTAATTTGTATAATAACAATACCCTTTAACTTTTTCGTGGTATAATCCCCAAAAATAATCAGCGTTTTCTTTTGTTTCAAACTTTGCCCTAATCTCATTGTTAGAAATGTGATTGTAACAATGTCTGCACAATGTAATTAAATTACTTTCTCTATCGTCACCGCACATTGAGGCTGTTCTTATATGTGCCATTACCAATGCCCGGTGTTCTCTGCTGTTCTTTCCGCAATATCTGCAAGTATAATTATCTCTTTCAAAAATTTTGGTCTGTAAATCTTTATATGAACTCATAATGAATACCCCTTACAATTCTTTGCTTTCACACCAACTACTCTTACAAGCGTGGTTCATAATATTAATCAAAACCTTTTCAGAAGAAAAGTGAACTAAGCTGTAATCACATTGTGCTGAAAACTTTGTGTTGAAATATTCATCAACTAGCATCTTGTAGTCTGTATTATCGTCCATATCACTTATAACTGCATAATAGGTGTCTGTATATCCATCACGCTCTATGTCAGTTTCTTTTGTTAAATTATCCACCACTCTTGATAAAACCTTATCTGTTAATGGGTAGTGATATTCTCCAGTGCATTCTCCGTGTTTATCTAAAAAGTATTTAAAGAATGCTTCTGTATTTTCTTTGAGCGTTTCATCGTTAGTCCAATCGTAAGCTATCTTACCAGCTCTACTTATCATTCTTTCCTCGGCAACTTCCCAATCACTTTGAGAGTATTCGCTTATCGGCTTAAACTCTTTCGCTTTTTTATCTTTGGGTAAAAAAGAATTACATTGTTCTCTGTTAAGAGAATTACACTCTGTACTATTTGATTTGTAATCTTTGTTTAAGTAATCTATGTTAGTACTCTTTGGTATTGCTTCGTCACTAGCTTGTGTTTGATTTTTCATTGGCTCATTATTGATTACGCACTCGTGCGTAATGGTTTTTTCATTTTCTGGAATTTCAATTTTATAATCGCTTAATGGATAGCCATTCTTTTTAAGGTCTTTTGCAATATTTACAAGATTTACCCTATATTGTAATGTTCTATCCCACTTATATTTAGGGTTATTTCGTTTTGAGATATAACCCATATTCACCAAATCGCTGATATATCTTCTTATCTGGCTTGCAGATAAACCTAACATAACCTCATCAGCTAATTCCTCGGCGGTTTTATATATCCAACCATAGAAAAGCTCTCTTTCCTCTTCTCCATTGCTCTTTGCGATCTCATTTTCTTTCTTGATAAACTTATCGGCATCTGAAACTCTTTCAGACCAATAGATAAACTGATTAAGAATGATTGCTTTTCTATAATCGTTTGTTATTGATAATAAATCTTCTCTAATTACTGCTTTTTTTATTTTTATGTCTGCCATATTTTACCTCCTACGATAGATAACCCTACGATTTATATAAAAACAGTTACCAGGAGTTCGTAGGTTACTCTTTTCGTGTTGCAATCACTAGGTAACTGATTTTACCAAATTAAATTAAAATACTTTTTTCTTCCATTCTTCTTTATTTTTAACCCCATTACTTGTTTCTTTTACAAAAGCAAACATTTTATCAAAATCTTCCGCGTTTATATAAATGCTCCCATTGAAAATATGAGTTTTCAATCCAAGTTTTGTCACAAGCTTTCTTACATCATACACATTAAAGTTACGAATATTCGTTTGACTTTTGATTATTGTTTTTATTCTAGTGTATGAATAATCACTATTTCCTGCTTTCTTGTTATATTTCGGCTTATATTTTTTGATAAATTCTGTTTCTTTATCATCCAATTCACTTTCTTTACAATTAATAATTGCTATTTTGGTGAATTTTTTATCTTTATGTGAATATGGTCTTGCTAATCCTATTTTAGATTGTCCAACATAAACAACCTCATCCTCATCCATAAGAAAATAGATTATAGGGCTTTGAATATTAGGAAGTATTCTTGAATTTTCATTTTCTGCAAAATTCATAATATTTATTACCTGCCTTTCTGATAACTGCCTTATTAACAAAACAACAAACAGGCACTAAGGCTTGTGCTTTTCGCTTCGTCAAGCTAGTTTGTTGTAATCGGATAGACAGGACTTGAACCTGTGACTACTTGAATAAATCAAGCGTTACTCCCAACTGAACTACTATCCGTCAACTTGTAAGAATTTCTGACAAGTTGAAATAAAAAAGACTAGCACAGAGAGATTAAACAATTCACATTTATAAATTCTTTAGAGGTCATTTATACGCTTAAAAATATTGTTTTGAGGGAATATAAAGCGCTAGCCTTAACAGCAGTATAGGCTATGACACCTATAACAGGTCGTGGCAAAGCTTGGATGTCATTCTACCCGTGCAGTTGGGCTCAAAGAAAGTAGCTTCGCTCGCTGTCTATCCATACAGATAACTGCTGCGCTATAGGTATAACTTAATTTTATTTGCGTATTATAAATACGCAAAACCTCACGGACTATCTGACAGTCCTTAACAGCTCTCGCTATGAGGTGAAAGGAGGACTTAATGCTAGTAAACCAATAAGTCCTGTAAAGGCACAAGTGTAATTAAACACTTGAACTACCCCTGTGGGATTTGAACCCACGATACAGGAATCAAAATCCTGTGCCTTGACCACTTAGCTAAGGGGCAATATGCTATTCTTTTGTTTCAAAGAGTACTGCATTTTTATTTGCTGTTTCAAGCTCTGTGAAGTTATCCTTGCCTTTTACAACATTTGGATTGCCATTACAGGCATTACAAGGCTTTTCACAATATAACTTATGTCTATGTTTGCACTGGTAACAGTGCTTATCCTGATTACCCATTATTTATCACCTGCCTGTCTGTGATTAGCTCTGTAAGAATCAAAACCATCCGGATAACGTGCTATAAGTTTATCTATGTTTGTTTGCATTACATCATCAAGACCGAATCCGCAAGCTTCGCAAATCATAGCAACGTACCACATTACATCGCCGCACTCTTTCTTAAGATGTTCTAAGTCTATTCCTTTTTCGTGGAATATGCCCTTTTTAACAAGGTCTGATACTTCTCCAGCTTCACCAGTTAAACCTAAGACACCATTAAGAAGTCCTGCTATGTCATTTATGTTGCTACACTTAGCATTGCTTTCTGCTAGAGGACTAAGTGGAAGCTTACCAGTTAATTCAGTACTTAATCTATGATGAGCCATTTTATCGTTAGTGCGCATAGCCAATTTTTGGTATTCATTGCCCTGCATTTATAACTCCTAACTCTTTTTTATTTTTTAAAATTTTTTGGAATTCATTCAGCCGAACAGCTGATTCTCTGATGTGTTTATTGAATATCTTGTGATTAATTAATATGTGTCTATTATACACCTAATTAGCTTAAATGTATAGATGTTAATTGGATTATTTTTAATTAAATATATAAGTGATTTATCAGTATTAATTATATGATTAATAGTTAGGTATTATTTATATATAATTATATAATATGTGTATTATGTGGTGATAATAATATAAATATATATTAATATATAAGGGCTATATAAGGGCTTTTTGTTATTTTGGATAATTGAGTGACTTAGTTGGGGCGTGTTCTGGAGGTAAATAACCCCTCCGCCCTTATCCGTGTAATTGTGTCTATTTTATGCCATATTCCCAAACAATTAACACAATTAACACCATATCCATACTATAACGCCGATAAACCTTAATTTATCAGCGTTATATAAATACTTATTACTCACAAACCCAGTATTTAAGCGGTTTACAAGTTGTTTAAATTGTGTCTGAATTGTTTACAGCGTTTATCTGCTGTTTATCTGTTAATTGCGTATTGTTTTGGCTCAATTGCTGGCGTATTTCCGCGGCTGTAAGAGGTGTTTTGCTAGTGTTTTCTCTGCTGACACCGGGCAAGTTCCAAGCAAAATGTCTGTTGAGTATTGCCAGAATTCCAACAGGGTTTTTATTGCCGGTTGCAAGCTTATTAGATAAACTTTCTTCTCTAAAATCGCGCAGTTTTTGAACCAATTCGAAGCCCTTTGTACTTAGCTTTCTTTCATTCGCTCCCCAATCCATAAAAGTATCTTTATGTATTCCAGTTAATAAGCTAAAGCCTAATATACTACATTCTTTATCATACATAGAACACATATAATAATATATATATAATATATACTCTAATTTATCTAAATCATACATATAAAAATTACTATCCATTATGCAGTTAGTATTATTTTTATTAATATTCTTATTTAACTTTAATATACTTTTATCACTGAAAACGTATTTATTTATATACATTAATGCAGCATTCCATCTGCTCTGCGGTTCTTTGGTCATATCTTCGATGTTGTGCTCTTCACAAAATTTTGCCAGATATAATTCTATGTCATTCTGGAATATCTCTGGTGTGTCTGGTGTTTCCTGTAGTTTCTCCATATGTTCCCCCTTTCTGCTGGACCTGCTCCAGCTAATTAATTATTATACATTTAATAACATAAAAATAACCCAATAATATTTTTAATATTATCGGGTGTAAATCTTATATATTTAATTATTAAAATAATATAGCATAAATATATTATAAAGTCAATTTTATTTTTTAACTTGACATAATATAAAAAACTGTTTATTATGTAAAACGTAAACAGTAACAAAAATGTATTGAAATATGCTATTTTGTATTTATAAACAACAACATCAGATGTATTGAAATATACGTTTTTGTATTTCTTAAATAGTAACGCACGGCGTAGAAAAAAGGGGAACGTTAAGCCCCCCTTTTTTAATTCTATCTATCCGATTTTAGAACTCTTTTTTAATTATCTCCAGAGCTTTGTTATATGCCCAATCTAAGCTCTTATACTCGTTTTCTGTGGATATAACAACTTTATCCCCAGTATTAAGAACTTCACCGAAATAATAATCACATCCGCCGGACTTCTCCGCCTTTGTAGCTATTTTAAATGTGTATCCGACAAATTCTTTACCAGCACTCCTTGTTTCTTCGACAGCAAATAAATAACTGTCATAATCTGCATATTTTCCCACATTTTCACTTGTAAAGAATTTTGCAAGGCTCTTCATATCCGTTTTATTAGGTTCTCCATTCTTGTTTCTTTTAACTGTTAAATATCTCATATTCTCACCTTTTTAACCTTTCTTAAAATTCGTATCCCTTCGTTCTTCCCGCTAAAGTAGGGGTAAAATGTGTATTATATTTTTTGTCAAAATCTTGGATATATTTCATTATATCCTTGTCAAATTGTTCCATCACCTTGTCAGTTTCTTCCTCCGCTTCCTCGTATGTCATTCCCTCTAACTCGTAAAGATAATCGTTTGATGTGTCATCATCAAAACTGTAGGTGTATTCTATCCTCGGCAGTCCTGCCTTGCTTAAATAGTCATTAATACTCTCTCCTGTCGAGCAATTGCTTAGCAACTCCCCAATCGTCTCGGCATCACCGGACTCAGCGCAGAAAACACTGCTTCTGTTCCTATGGATATAGTGCCTATCTCCGCACAATCGTGCTATTGCTTGTGTCTGTTCTTCTGTAGCACCATTAAGCACAGCTAATTCAGCATTTTCATAGTTCTTTCGCTGCGCGTAAATCTCTTTGCCTTCGCGTATTTCTTTTGTTATTTCCATATTATTCACCTTTCAGCTTTTGGCTGTCCTTTCTTTTAATGTATCTTAAGTATATACCAATAGTGTTACATTGTCAACACCCTTTTTAGTGTTATTTAAAAATATTTTATTTTTTCGTCGTTGGTTGGTACTATCTCTAAAATGTCGTTTGGCTGGCATCTTAATATAATACATAATGTATTTAAAGTTTTTGTATTAATGTCACTCCTGTTTCTTAGATTCTGCATTGTGCTTTCACTTAATATCTTCTCTTTCCTCATTCTGTTAGCGGTGTAGCCACGCTGTGCCAGCTCTTTTAATACATCTATTTTATATGTAATCATTTACAAGCTCCTTTCTGTTTTGTTTTTACTATTATATATAAAATATTGCAGTTTTGCAACACTTAAAAACAAAATTTAAAAACATCTTAAAAGGTGTTGACATACACCTTAAAAGGTGTTATTATTAAGCTACAAAATAAATAAGGCGGTTGCACTTCTACCAAGACACACAACCGCCACCAATCAAAAAAAGAAAGGTAAGCCGATTATATCACAATCGGCGAAATGGTACAAGCATATGAGAAAATTAACAATCGCAGAAAAGAGAGAAAAAGAGCTAAGAAGAGCAACAGAAACATACAATATTGAATATGATATTGCTAAAAAATTGATAAATCGCTTCTACAGACTGAATGCAGACCTTGACAGGTTATCATATTTAGAAAACGAGGAAAGAACTTGCAACCGCCAGAGCACAAAAGATTTATCTTTGAGCTGTGACAGGCGAATTGATAAATTAAATAAAGATTTAGAGCCTTACGGCTTAGCACTGGATAGCTTTAGTCACTTAATGACTATTGTTGTAAAAGGCACTACAAGGACAGCAATAGAAAGTTTTTATTATAACTAAGGAGGCACCAAAAAATGAAAATAGGCGACAAAATTATTTATGGCAATGAGATAGAATGCACTTTTAAAAAGTACGAAATAATCAAGAATGGCGAGGTTATAATATACGCCGATTGCAAAGGCGGTACAATTATAGCACCTTGGGAAATGTTTAAAAAAGCATAGCCGAAACGCTCCAGAGTGGAGCGTCAGCCGCGGACCGGTCGCCGTGGCTCTGATGATGGTAGACCAGGAAGGGAAAATATGAAACTTTTAAACATTAAAATTTATCTATGGCGCAGATTTTGAAAACATTATGCCGAACTGGTCAAATGATGCATCGAAAGAATTTTATTCAGGAAAATAGTCGAAACCGCCGCCCGGCGGTCTGCAGGAACTGCCCCACCTGCACCGATGAGACAGGGCGCACAATGAAAGGATGGTTAATTTTATGAAGATTTTACTTGAAAAATTGGAAAAGTTGGGACAACTGGAAAAAGCCGCAGATGAAGCAGAGGCAAGATACACAGAAGAGCCAGAAAACGCCGAACTTGAAAATACTTTTGATGAGGCATACAAGGCAGAATTTGACGCATATATCAGTGCTGCGAAGTATATCGAATATATAACAGGCGGTGCGGTTGATTTTATGAAAGCAAAGGAATTGATACAGACTAAACGCGCGGAGCTTTTGCAACTCTTGGCATAATTGACAAGGTTGGCACTTCCGGGGTTCGATTCCCCGGCTTGCTAAAATAAAAGAGAGGAAGTACAATATACTTCCTCTCTTACCATTCAAAATAGCACTTGTCCTAAAAATATACAACAACAAATGTCTTTGTTATAATAGCATATAAAATATAAAAAGTAAAGGAGATTTAAAAAGATGGCAGGATATTATAAAAATCAAATGAGTAACAACGCCGTTTGGGCGTATTCGCAAGGTGAAAAACCTATGTATAAGTGGACTAAAACCACTATTTTGGAAGAGATAGATAACATTTTTTGGCACGCTGATAAAAAAACAGAAATAGATTTTAAAAAAATGACATTAAAAGAATTGAAAGAGAATTTTCTGGTGTGGTCTTCCTGGCATCATACAGGAAAAATTTACAATGAAACAGATTTTTATTGTATAGAAGAAAATGCAGTATTAAACTTTACGGTTAAAGAATTCGATGAAATTATATCTAACAGAAAAAAGAGAACGTATACAAGAAGAACTGCGGCAGAGTTAGAACAGATTAAAGCAGAAAAAGAAAAAGATATATTGCTTACCGAGAGAAGCAAAGAAATTTATAGAAAATTATATATAATTTATATATATAAATCAGATTTAAAAACCTTTAAGGGTTTAATAAACAGGTTTTTGAATGATAAAATAAATATAGAAAAAGATTTTGCCGAAAGTGTAGAAATCGCAAGGCAAAAAGAAGAGCACAGAATAAAATGCTGGCAAGGAGATGTAAACGACTGGCACAACAGAGAAGGAATTGTTGATTTGTATTATAAAGACATAAGTACCTATGTCTTAAAAATGCGAGGAGTGGAAAATTATCAAATTGATAAAAAGCTTTTAAAACAAATAAAAAACAAAATAATGAATTAGCTTTTTAAGGGCGTACAATCTGCGCCCTTTTTGGCTTGCTCTGGTTTGGCTGGTTCGATTCCAGCCGCAAGCACTAAGTGTATATATTTATACGCTTTTCTTTGCGTACCTTGAAAAATTAATACAATAATGCTATGCTTATATATAAGGCTTTTTAGGTGTACAAGTGTACCCAACCGGGGCGGTGTGCGTTCTGGTATATCTTCCAGATCTGGCGACAGCTTCCACAACTTGCAGAGGCATATTATACCCATTTGCACAACGCATTTAAAAGTGTTTTAAGGTTGTTTTGTTCTGTAGGCTAATAAGTCTACGCCGACACAATAAAACCGCCGCACAGGGCAAAACACAAAACCATAACGCCGAAATTGTAAGCCACACCTACAAGCGTAAAGAATCAGCTGTACACTTTAGCTTGTTAAAGTTCTAAAGTTTTTTATCAATTTTTCAAGGCAAATCCGAACGAAATTGAGGTCAAATTTTGAAAAAAGTTTTTCACGGATTTTTGAATACAAAATTGCATATGACGGGGGTATTTGAAATGGCGCATTATAATTTTGTGAGAAATTTTTTTAATTTTTTAAGTAGGATTTGAACGAAATCTGAACCGAATTTTAAAAATTGTCAAAATCGTTTTTCTGAATATCAAAGATGTATCCGGGGGAGGTATCAAATGCGTTACCCCGAAATTTTTTGGCAACATTTTTCTGTATAAATTAATGCTTTACTTGAATACCGGCATTGACTAAGCTCATATATTAATATTTCCTTAGTTATAGTCGGATTAGTCTTTTGAATTATCTTTAACAGCTCATCAATACTCATTATCCCACTCTCCTAACTGCCCCTAAAACCATATCAACAATGTCAAATACTTCATCGCCATAAGTTGCTACAAAATCGCACAATATCTCTTCCTGTTCAATCGGCAAATACACATCATAGGACATACAGATTGCGTGGCATACTTCGTGTATCAGCACTTTGCGTTGCATAAATCCACGCAAGGCATTTGACAGATAAATTGTATGCGCATTTCTATCTGTTACGCCTAGCACAGAAACGTTGTCTGACCGCTTTAATTCACTTGAATTTGAATTTTTATATTGCACTTGCCACATTGTGCCATTAATGCTAAAAATCATCTGTATGCTCCTTTCTGAATAAAACAGGCTATGAATATTGCTACTCATAGCCCTTAAAATCATATCTTAGATACAAGAGTACTTAACTTTGTTCTAAGCAAGTTCTTCTCTTCTGCCGACATATCAGCTACCATACCTGTAATATCGCTTGCAAGTTCTTTAGTATAGCTGTCAAGTGACTTCATCTTGTGTTCCTTATCTTCTGGCGTGTTATTCTTGTGCATTTCCTTAGTTTCTGTGTAGTTTCTCTTTGCTCTGTCGTAATTACTTTCAGACATTGGCTCTGTATAGTACATCTTGCCATAATCTCTATCCATATCCCTCATATGTTCTGCTTCTGGGTACATGTGCATATAAGGTGGTTCTTCATATCCTCTACGATATGTTCCCTTGCCTTTAGGGGCGAATCTGCCATTTGCATAGCGGTAGTGGTCATAGTATCTTCTGTCCGGATAATCTTCGTACTGTTCAAGCATACGCATAATATCCTCATTATCTTCTGACTTTTCCATAGCTTCAACAATTCTGTAATCCTTGTCAAAGCATACGATGTTCTTTGCAATCTCCGTCCAATCCTTGAGATCATCAAGGTTTTGTCCTTCAAAATTCTCAATTCCGATGCCGTCAACTTTAGCCTTGACGCATTCCATTATCTGTTTAGCCCATTTGTGCATATGTTTTTACCTCCACAATCTAATATAATTTGTTCTATATCGTCTCTTTTATTTACCAATACTTCTTTCAATAAAGTTTTATACTCTATTTTTTCATCTCTTGATATTTGCCTTAAATCAGTTTCCTTTCCTTTGTAGTGAACTCTACAAAACCCTTTCAAATTCATAGCAATCTCAAAAGGAAGTTCTAAATCACAAATCCTATGGTGCATAATTCCATATTTAAGATTATACATCTCACATAATTCACTTAACGTCTTTCTTTCTCCGCGGTAATCGATATAAATATTTCTGCTTGTATTATTGCATTGCTCTTTTTGCGTAATCCAACGACAATTTGACGGTTCATAATTTCCATTAAAATCTATTCTATCTATAGATAAATTCTCTTTGTACCCATTTTTTATAGACCAATTATAAAAATTTTGAAAACCGCCTTCTCCTTGCCATTCATCACATACTTTGACGCCTTTAGCACCATACCACTTATACGCCTTATCTTTTCTGTTTTCACATCTTCTTCTCATTGAACACCAAACCTCGAACAATTTGCTGTTACTCATATTATGCGTAGTCAGTTCATTTATATGGCGATTTCGATTTTCATTGTTGAGACACCCACAGCTTTTTGTATATCCCCCTTTGAGTTTTGAACTTTCAACAGTTGTTTCTTTTCCACAAACACATCTACATTTCCAATATACTTTTTTACTATTATTCCTATATACTCTTTTAATAACTGTTAGCCTGTTAAATGTCTTGCCTGTCAAATCATCAAAATTATATGCCGTCATTCCTTTTTTAAAAGCCATCTTTCAATCTCCTTTATACGTATATACTTATTTACGTATATTATAACAATTTTGCATATTTACGTCAATACGTATTTATGGTATACTGTTAAAAAGGAGGTTTTGCAATGTCTAAAATCAAATTCACAACCACAATAGAAAGCGAATTGTTGGAAAAGATTAAAATTCAAGCAATCAAAGAGCATCTTTCTGTATCAGCAATATTAGAAAGACTTATTATCGAATACTTATCAAGCTTGTCTAGTAACGATTAAATTAGAATTCTGCACTTCAATAGCCTGTGTAGATGTATTCTGTACCGCTACTGTACTGCAACAGCCACAAGGTACATCAACGTATGCCTGTGAACTAATATTCTGTAAATTTTGTGCTGCGGCTGGTGTTACAATCATTCGTGTTGACTGCAAAGGCTCTCCGTCAACCGCGATTGCAAGTGAAATTTCTCCAACTGTACCGCCTGTCGGTATCTGAATGTTTCCACTATAAGATACTAAAAATCTAGCCTTGCACTGATTTGTAATACCTCTTAACTTGATAATTCCGCTTCCTTGTCTGTGGACTATACATTTGCTACCGCATACCGGCGTTTCTGTAAATGCAACATCTTCTCCGGTGGCAACAGTCTGTAATGCAATTCCTGTTATTTCCATTATCTTTACCTCTCTTTCATAAAAATAAGGGCAAACATTATAGTCTGCCCTTGGGTTATAAGTAATACTGCTTAGCAGACATAATCTTCCGAGTTTTCTTTCGAGTTAAACTCGATACTTAACTCGATTAAACCGATTAAAACCAAGATAAACTAAGAATTAAACCGATTAAATTTGATTAAGATACTTGATTATTTAATTGTTTAGCATCCGCATCCTGTATTACATCCGCATCCATAATACGCATTTGGATTAGGTACTGTATATGCCGGAATTGGTGCCGGATTTACAGCATTGATAATCTGCTGTGTCTGAGCTGCCATCTGAGTTGTAAGTAATGCACTCTGACGATCCTGCGAAGCTGCTCTGCGAAGGTCGTTATTTTCTGCCTGTAAGGAAGAAATTTTCTCATTGCAGAGATAATCGAGAATAGCGCGCGTTCCCGCATTCTGACTGTCGATAATGTCTCTTGCGTTATTGTTCATTGTGTTTTGTAAAGCGCAAGTGTTAGTTGCCATGTTGTAGTTTACACCTTGGATAGCTTCACGAGTTTCACAGCAGCAGTTAGCAAGCTGTGCCTGTAATGCGTTTATATTCTGCATATTGGCGACTGTATCAGCGTTAATAGCCTGTTGTATGCCGTAGCCTGTCTGCATGATATTTGTGTTAATACCATTAAAACCTGTGAGCATACTGTTGTTCATAGCATAAAAGCCGTCACAAAGTCCGTTAGAAATGCCATCTAACTTGCTGATAACTGCCTGATTGTCAAAACCTCTTTGTATAGCTGAATCAGTGTAGCCTGCGCCGTTGCCATTTCCACCGAAACCGCCCCAGCCGTTATTGCCCCAGCCAAAGATTAAGAGAATTACAATCCACCATGCACCATCGCCCCACATACCATCGTTATTACGATTATTGCCTGTTACTGCGGCAATATCTGCGAGACTAACTCCGTTTGAATTAAACATCTTGTTTACCTCCATTTATTTTATTAACAAATGGGATAACCGGTCATTATGTGCGCACAACCCAAAATGTCCTAATTCATCATACCCTTAATATCATTAAGGTTTATTCCTTGTGTATTCATAAAATTACTTAAAATTTGCTCTGCGCCTTGCGTGTTTCCACTGTTTATCTGATTAAGCAAGTTTTTTGCCATAGGATTTCCACGCTGTGCCGACTGTTGTAAACAATTCATTGCCATTTGCTGTGGATTCCGAATTGACTTAAGTTGATTTATAGTTTGAATTAACTGCTGATTCATTCTTCATCACCGCCCTTACTTTGAGTTCTTGATGTTTTTCTCTGTGTTCCTAAAGATTTATCAAATCTATTTTCCAACTGCCCTATTTTCTCCGATAATTCCTCAAACTTATTCAGAAATAGCTGTGTGCTTTCGTCTGATAGGGTAAATTTAGCGTTTTCTGTATTAGCTATAGAATTTACTGTCTGATTATCTTTAGGGTCTGTATAAGGCTTATACACAATCGTTCTAATTGTTCCGTCAGCATTCCAACCCTTAACGTATATCTCCGACATATCCTGTTTTGGGAAAAATGCCATTGAGCCATCCATAGGCACTTCATTTGCATTAATATTTTCAACTGTCTGTACTATTCTTCCGTTAATGCCTGCTATCTGCTGTGGCATAGGCTGCTGATTCATCTGCATAGGCTGTTGTTGCAAGCTCTGCTGATAATTTTGCAAAAAGTTCATTCTATCCATATATGGATTTTGAGATTGCATATAAGAATTATTCATCATAGGCACTGCTTGATAAGGATTGTTCATTGTCTGCCTCCTCTAAAACTTCCTCGATTGCGTGGATAACAAGAGATAATGTCACTAAGTCAAGCTTTTGCAATTCTTCTTTGCTTAAGATTTTTTCTCTAACTTCATCAGAAAACATTCGCATTACCTCTCTTTCTGATTATATTTTTGCATAAAAAAAGAGAAGAACATTATCAAGTTCTTCTCATATTTATGTCATACATCAAGGCTTTATTTAGTTTTAATTTACTACACACTTTTAATCTTGTTACTACACACTTACTACACACTTTTGCTATTGAAATGCATTGAAATACATAGAAATATGTGGAAATTGATAATCAGTCTAATGTCACATAAAAACCCTTAAATACCGCATTTATCGTGCTTTTTGTTAAGTTCATAAGGGGTCGTCTGGTATACGTAATAATTCAGCCAGTTAGTATAAAGATTATTAGCGTGGCTTCTCCAAGATAACACTGGCTTTCTGTTGCAATCATCATCTGGATAATAGTTCACTGGAAGTTGTGGCTCAAGCCCCTTGTCTAAATCTCTCTTATATTCCTGATCAAGTGTCATCCTGTCATATTCAGGGTGACCCATAACAAATATATGCTTGCCGTCCTGTCCTATTGCAATATATATGCCCGCTTCATCTGAATCAGCAAATACCTTGAGCTGTTTGTTGTTTAATATATCTTTCCTGCACGCTTCTGTATATCTTGAATGTGGTGCCATAAAGAAATCATCAAATCCCCTTACAAGAGGCTCTTTTCTGTTAAGAACGTGGTGCTTGTATACACCTGATAATTTCTCATCAAGAAGGACTTTCTTAATTCCATAATGGTAGTAAAGTCCCGCCTGTGCACCCCAGCATATGTGGAGTGTTGATGTAACGTGCTCTTTTGACCACTCCATTATTGTTGTAAGCTCATCCCAGTAGTTCACTTCTTCAAATGCAAGCTTTTCAACTGGTGCTCCTGTTATTATAAGTCCATCGAAATTTCTGTCTTTTACATTAGAAAATGTTTCATAAAATTTCTTTATATGTGATGATGATGTATTCTTTGACACGTGTGATTCTGTCTGTATAAATGTCACATCAATCTGTAATGGAGTATTAGATAATGCTCTTAATAACTGCAATTCTGTGTCCTGCTTTATTGGCATAAGATTAAGAATTGCTATCTGCAATTCTCTGAAATCCTGTGAAAGCGCCCTGCTTTCGTCCATCACGAATATATTTTCTTCCTCTAACTCGTGCTTAGCTGGAAGATCATTCTGTATTTTAATTGGCATATTTACCTCGATTCCTGTGTAAATCACATTTTAATATAGTCAAACTTACTGTTAATGATGTATTCTACAACAATTCATCTTTTCCTGCAAGCTTGATGAATTCTTCCTCCGTAATCACTGGAACACCAAGCTGGGCAGCTTTCTTGTTCTTAGTTGACTGCGATGTACTATCATTATTAATAAGATACGATGTGTTACCTGTGACAGAACCTGTCACCTTGCCTCCCATACTCTCTATAAGTGCCTTAAGTTCATTGCGGTTAGCAAAATGATTAACATTTCCTGTTATAACAAATGTCTTGCCAGCAAGTTCCTCGGTTGTCTGTACATTTTCAGTCTCTTTAATATTAACCTCACTTAATATGTCAAGATACTCATCTTTCTTATCTTCATTTTTAAAATATTCAACAAATGCCTCTGCTATAACTTCACCTATTCCATCTATATCAGTAAGTTCATCTGCTGTTGCTCTAAGAACTGCCTCAGGGTCATTATTAAGCTTATTAACTATTAATCTTGCTGTGGAAAGTCCCACATTATCTATTCCAAGGCCATATATAACCCTGACTAAATCTGTATCTTTCGCCTTTTCAAGTGCTTCAATAAGATTATTATAAGACTTCTCGCCAAAGCCCTCCATTGCTGTTATCTCATCTTTATATCTTGATATTCTGAAAATATCCCCTCTCCTCTTAAGGAAACCTTTCTGAATGAACTTTTCTAAAGTTGCCTCTGATAAACCGTCTATATTAAGTGCATCTCTTGATGCCAGAAGTGCAAAGCTTTTTATGTGCTTAGCCTGACACTGTTCATTATCACAATACAATGATTTTACATCATTAACATCGCTTATCCTTGTCTTTCCACCACATACCGGACAGACTTCTGGTATCCTTACTGTTCCGCTCTGTGTAATATTTTCTGCAATCTGCGGAATAATCATATTGGCCTTAAATACTTTAATTGTGTCACCTATTCCAAGCTTAAGGCTTTCCATTATGCTTATATTATGCACGCTTGCCCTTGAAACTTTAGTTCCTTCCAGTTCAACCGGTTCAAATATTGCCACAGGATTGATAAGTCCCGTTCTTGAAGCACTCCATTCTATCTCTTTTAATGTAGTTTCTGCGGTTTCATCTGTCCATTTGAATGCCATAGCATTTCTTGGAAACTTCGCTGTTCTTCCAAGCGATTCACCATAAGCAATATCATCATATATAATAACAAGTCCATCTGACGGAAAATCGTTATTAACAATTGTATGCTCAAACCAGTCAATTGCATCTAGTATATTATCTTTATCAACTTCCTTATATTCAACAACATCAAATCCCTGGCTTTTAAGCCATTCAAACTGGCATTTTCTTGAATTATTAAAATCTACTCCATCTGCTGATACAAGCGTAAATGCAAAGAAATTGACATTACGCTCTTTTGTTATCTTATTATTGAGCTGTCTTACTGAGCCACTGCAAAGATTTCTTGGATTTTTGTACTTGGCATCTGTTTCAGGAATTTCCTCATTAATTCTGTTAAAATCAGAATAAGTTATAATTGCTTCTCCTCTTAACACAAGTCTTCCCTTATAACTTATAGTTACAGGTATATTCTTAAACATTCTTGCATTGTTAGTAATAATTTCACCAATCTGTCCATTGCCTCTTGTTACCGCCTTTACCAGTTCTCCATTCTCATATGTAAGAACTATAGTAAGTCCATCAAGCTTCCACGATAACAATCCTTTCTGGTCTTTTAACCAGCTCCTTAAGCTTTCCCTGTCTTTGGTCTTATCAAGACTTAACATTGGTGAGTCGTGTCGTTCCTTTGGAAGCTCACTTAATACTTCATATCCAACATTTACTGTAGGACTGTCCGAAAGCACACAGCCAGTTTCCTCTTCAAGCTTTTTAAGTTCATCATATAAAGCATCATATTCATAATTAGACATTATTTCCTGTCCCTCTGAATAATAGCTTTTTCCTGCCTTATTAAGAAGTGCAACAAGCTCCTTAATTCTATCTAACTTCTCCATATCTTAATATTCCTCCAGATTAACAATTAAATATTCATACCTATAAACCTATTTCAAAGCTTCTCTTATCCAGCTATAGCAAAAAAAGCAGCACTCACACCCTACAGGCTGTTATAAAGCTTTTCTTTCTCTGCACCCTCTACTACTCTGTATTCGCCGCAGGCAAGGTCACCCAGTTCAATATTCATAACCCGTATTCTTGTAAGCTTTTCAACCTTATATCCCAACTCCTGACACATTCTTCTTATCTGCCTGTTAAGCCCCTGTGTCAGTACAATTCTGAATGTATTGCTGTTTACTTTATATATTCTGCACTGTTTAGTCTTGACATTTAATTCTTTTAAATACACGCCAGCAGACATTTTATCAAGAAAATCTTTAGTTATATTCTTGTTAACTTTAACAATGTATTCTTTCTCGTGTCCATTAACTGAGCGTAATATCCTGTCAGTTATTTCACCATTATTTGTAAGAAGAATAAGTCCGTCCGACTCCTTATCAAGCCTTCCTATCGGATATATTCTTTCACTGTAGCCTATATAATCAACAATATTGTTATTTCCCTGCTTGTTAGTTGTTGTACATACAATGCCAACGGGCTTATTAAATGCTATAAGTATATCTTCTGGTTTATCATTAGAAATCTTACTGCCATCTATACATATAATATTATTATCATCAACCTGCTGCCCACATTCAGCAACGGCCCCGTCAACTGTTATCCTGCCTGCCTCTAAAAGCCTGTCAGCCTCACGCCTTGAACATACTCCCTTGGCACTTAAATATTTATTTATCCGCATATATATTATATATGTGCTCCTTTCAAAATTATCGCCTTCTGATTAAATATCAGAAGCCATAAACTTTATGGTGCCAGAAGGATAATTCCATTCTCTATATATCCACATATCATTATACATTTTTAAATATGCCATACATTGCATATTTTCATATATGTATTTATGTATTTTTCAATAAGAATATATTATTTTATCCTTCAGGCACTCATATTATAATATCAAAAACATACAACAAAATCAAAACATTTGCTTGTTTATAAAAAATAGTGTATTATTAATTATTATCAGCACATATAGCTCAGTTGGATAGAGCGTTCGCCTCCGGAGCGAAAGGTCGTGGGTTCGACTCCCATTGTGTGCATTTAAGAATATAGTTCTTCTGTATTTCTGTCATATTCATACACTGTATATGACAGAACTTCATCTTTTGAAACTCCCTCTGTATTAACATCTCTTACCATAGCCATCAGTTCCTCTTTATTAAACATTGTTGACTTTGGAAGAATAATAACTTCATGGATTGATGAAGGCAATATATACATATCACTCTCCAGCTTATCTGCAAGCTTCTTTAATACTCCCTCATACATAATGCCCGCCGCACCATTAATTCGGCTTTTATTAGTAAGTACATAAAGATTACTGCACCAAGGATCATCCAATGAATATCTTCCCTCTGCTGTATCAACATATTTAATAAGTTCTGACATTTCATATATCTTTACAGGAAGAAGCTTAGGTGTATTACTAACCGCTGTCCTGTACAGCTCATCTTCTTTTATGTGCCAGTTCTTTATATTGCTGTTATATATAAGAGCTGTTGCATTGCCATCCTCAATCTCCCCTAATATGCAGTAATATACCATTGCAAGGTCAAGTATTTTCTTGTGTGGCACAAGGCTTAGCAGCTTCCTGTTCGCATTGTAATTAATAAGCTTGTATACAATTTTATCTTTTATCCCCTCAAAACTCATAAGACTCTGCGTATCAACCGATAATCTGTCTTTATTCAGATAATACAACTCCTTAATTCCAGCAAATATACTGTCTATTGATTTACCATTAACATACTGCTCATAATAATCATTCAAATATATTGTTGGCGATATCACACTCCCCTTATTAAGTATAATAAGCCCGTCATATTCACAACCATTATTCTTTATAACGTGTGTTATATCAACAGTCCCACCTTCTCCTGCTACAGGTTCAGCTTTCTTCATAATAACTTTCTTAAAATTCTCAAAATTCATCATAGATATAGTATTAGTTTCTTTCATTTAATATATTCCTTTCGTAAAATAATAGTTATATTCCTGCGCAGTGAATATATACATAATTGGGAATTAACCGGGCAAGACCCACGCCCACGACATACCTTTTCAGGTACAATAACAATAGATTGTATTCTATAAATGTATTACTACGAATTATCTATTGTATCATTAATAGATTATAGCTAAATGCTATGTACTCATATAAGATAACATTATATATAACATCTGTCAATATTTTATTAAAAATGCTGTGATTTTTGTTACATTTGTATAAACAAATTAAAAAACAGCAATCAATATGCCTAAATAATCTAAATATGAACTTTTTGCAAGCCATTTTCTGATTTAACGCATATCAATTACTGCTTTGTATTTATTAATTAGAATGAAGCAAGTACATCTAATATAAGCTCCCATGTACGTTGTACTGATGGTACATTAAGCTTTTCATTAAATGTATGAATATCAATAATATCCGGTCCGAATGATACACAGTCAAGTCCGTCAAGCTTATCTGCAAACATACCACACTCAACACCTGCGTGTATAGCCTGAATAACCGGTTCTTTTCCGTATAATTTTTTGAAAGAATCAGACATAATTTCTCTTAACTTTGACTCTTTCCTGTATTCCCAGGCTGGATACTTTCCTGTGATAACATATTCACCACCAAGAAGCTCAACCATACTTGTAACCTTATCTATAAGGTATTCTTTCTCGCTCTCTACTGAGCTTCTAAGAAGATACGTAATTACAACCTTTCCATCTTCCATTCTTACAACACCCGCATTAATTGATGTCTGTACAAGTCCTTTAATGTCGTTGCTTAATTTAACAACACCATCCTGAATATGTGTAAGTGCAAGTACAACCTTATTAGTAGAACTGTAATCCATTGCCTGGACAGAAACTTTACTGCCTTGACTTACTTTAATAGACATATCCTTATCTGTAACACTATATTCATTAATTATAAGCTGTGCATACTTATTAAGCATTTCTACTACGCCAGCAGTATCACCATCTTCTACAACGATAACTGCTTCTGAACGTGGGGCAATTGAATTATCTTTCTCACCACCTGAGATAGTCCTGATATTATAGTTGTACTGCTTTGATAATTCAAAAAGAAGTCTGCCAAGAACAACATTGGCATTAGCTCTCTGGTATATAATATCAACACCAGAATGTCCGCTTGTAACTCCCGATACATTTATTGTGACTTCTGTTCCCGTAACTTCTGTATTTACTGCCGGATACTTAGATATAATAACAGCTCCACCTGCACAGCTTGATAAGAAGATACCTTCATCTTCTGAATCAATATTAAGCATTATTCTTCCCTTAATATCTGAACAATCCATAGCTTCTGCACCAAGCATACCTACTTCTTCATCTACCGTAAATATAGCTTCAATATCCGGATGTTTGATTGAGTCATCATCAAGAATTGCAAGTGCATATGCTACTGCTATTCCATCATCTCCACCAAGGCTTGTTCTGTCTGCCTTTATATAATCACCATCAACTAAAAGGTCAAGGCCTTCATTTTCCATATCTTTATCTTTGTCTGGTGTCTTAACAGCAACCATATCCATATGTCCCTGAATAATAACTGGTGCTCCTGTGCTTCCCTTAGTTGCTGGCTTTCTTATAACAACATTGAAATTCTCATCCTGTCTGTAATCAAGTCCTCTTTCCTTGGCAAAATCAACAAGATATCTGCTTATCTTCTCAACATTGCCTGAACCGTGTGGAATATTACATATATCCTCGAAAAATCTAAATACATTCTTTGGCTGTATATCTTCTAATACTCTATTCATATACTTATATCTCCTAGCCTTTATTTTATCGATTTATCAGTTTAACTGATTAACGTAATTATAATACAATCAAATCAGCCGTAATTCAAGTACAATTAATTAATCATTTTCTCACCCGATAAACATTTATTAAGAATATCCGCTAATGGCTCCATAGCATTTTTAACCTCTCCAACTGTATTAGTCTGTGCTCCTGCCTCTATTAACATTGACCTTCCTCTTTTGTGAAGGCAGTACCTGTATGCATTAACATATATATTTCTAAGATATCCCGGATAATAAGCCTCGCCTAACAACTGCATTTGCAGGCTCATAGCAAGATTATCGTCCCTGTAAGGATTATTAAGATATGCAATATCGCCATTTACCTTACTATAGCTAAGTCCATTAAAAAGCATAACCCTCGCCATATCTTTTCCGTCAATATTAGTAAGCAGATGTGTTGTATCTGCAACACCATCTCTGTGCAGATCAATAACAACTTCTATCGTAGGGTTGTCAGCAAGTATTTTCTCAATACCATTTTCTGCATATGTATATGCCTTGCTTCTGTCAAGTTTTCCGTCTACATAATCATACACACTCGTATCGTGTATGACATTATATCCATACTTATTGACAAGCAGTTCTGTGAGATAATCGCCAACTCCTATTATTGTCGTTGACACATCTCCCTCTACTGTATCTGTAAATCCCTCCTGTGAATGAGTATGGAAAATGAGTATCTGCGGCTTGCTGTTATCCTTGCTTATTGCAAGATTTTTCTCTATAAATTCTGCCGGCCGCAGTATACTGTCAGTCAGATCCGTTATTGATGTAACTGTATAAAAATGGCTTCTCACAAAGTTATAATCTGTAAGCTGCGATTTATCATATACTGCACCGCTCACTGTATTTCTTGAAATAATATTCCGTATATCCGATTCGTTCAATTGCTGGCTGTTGTTAATATTACTGTTCTGCGTGGTATTTCCTGCAATTATACTCTCCTGCGGCTGTGTATCACCAGCATTGCCTGCATTATTATCTGTCTCATTTTTTGTACCGCTATTATCTTCACCATTGTTAAGACCATTTACCAGATTATCTGCTCCAGCATTAATACTTATAACACCACCTGCATCATTGTCTGCAAGCTTTATATAATCATCATTCTGGTTATTAATCACAGCATTGACAGGTACAACATTATTAACCAGCTGTGCCCATATATTATTATCCAGCAGTTGTGGCTTGTCATAAAACAGCATTGCAGGTGACATAAGCCTTAAACAGCCACTAATAAATGTATCCTCTATAAATGCTGTTACCTTCATATTCTTACCTATAAGTGCCAATACAATTACAATAATCACAATTGACAATAATGATGACAGCCTGTGCTTACGCTCCATGCTAATCCTCCATTCTTGTATACAACTTTACTGTACTTTTATATCGAATTTATATCTGATATTTAATTGTATTAATGCTTATTAAGAATATTACCTATTTTATTTAAAAATATCCATCAGCCAAAATATTGTATTTATAACTAATAATTTTGCAGTCCGTTCAAAGCTTGTAATTATCCAGATATTCCAGCCTGCTCCAGGTTATTTATAGCTGATGATATTATCGCACTTATATTTTTAATGTCCTGATCTATTGCTTTAGGTGTGACATACATATCCTTCATATTATTGTCTATCCCTGAAAAAAATGCTGCTATCTCATCAGCACTGCAATCACCTATAAGAGGACTTACAAGGTCTGTTACTATTGTCAAAGCATCTATTACTGTTGGAACTCCAATTGCAAGAACTGGTATTCCTATATTCTCATAATTAATTCCAACTCTGTGATTGCCTACTCCTGATCCTGGATTAATGCCCATATCCGACAGCTGTATTGTAGTATTAAGCCTTTCTATATTTCTTGCTGCAAGTGCATCTATTGCAATAATAACTGACGGATTTATCTGCTTTGCAATTCCCTTAATTATATCCGCAGTTTCCATACCTGTATCCCCCATAACTCCCGGTATTATTGAACATACACACAGCCCAGTATCATCATTATCAATATGTCCATTAATATACAGGTTCTTTGCAACAAGTGGTCCAAGCGAGTCCGATGTAATATCCCTGTTGCCAAGTCCTGCCACCAAAAGACTTATGGGTCTTTTGGAGCTTATATTTTTCCCACCTGAAAATGGTATTTTATTATCTTGTCTGCTATCCTTTCCGTTATCTTTAACTTTTTTATTTTTTAACAGCTCACCTATAAGTTCGCTGATATAATTTTTCAGAATTTCGGTGACATTATTGTTATAATCTTCATTCATCTCATTTATCTTTCTTGCCTCTATCGTTATATAAGTGCCCATTGGCTTTCCAATCATTCTCTCACCTGCTTTATTAGTAACCTTCAGGCTTGTAACTTCTATCCCTGTATCCTTATCTTTATGCTGATTTACAATAATGCCTTTTAACCTGCCGGCTTTTCTTGAAATCTCCTCATTTAATTCTACTGCAAGGTCTGTTCTAATATTATTCTGCATATCTTTAACTCCCATATAATGTTGTATACATATTTAATTCCATACTTTATATGACACCAAGAATCAAAAGGTATTTTGTCCCTGAATTATGACCCTTGCATCATTATTTTTATATGAAAAATCTCTATCATATTGATTTTTCACATCTTATTATTTATAATGTGCAGGAATATTTATTTAATAATAAATATTTTTGTGAATTAATGGTTGACATTATGGACTTTCTACTATAAGATATATGAGTATGTTTACATTAGATCGTCCGTGTCCGGCTTTAATGCGAAACAGATAACTAAGATTATATTAATATTTGGAGGTGTACGGATTGGCTAACATTAAATCTGCTAAGAAGAGAGTAATCACAAGTCAGGTAAGAGCTGATAGAAACAAGGCAATAAAGTCTAAGGTTAAGACTTATATCAAGAAGGTAGACGCTGCTGTTGCTGCTGGTGACAAGGCTGCTGCTGAAGCTGCTCTTCCTGTTGCTATAGCTGAGATATCTAAGGCTGCTTCTAAAGGAATCTTCCACAAGAACACAGCTGCTAGAAAAGTATCTCGTATTACTAAGGCTGTTAACACTTTAGCTTAATTATTTTATTTAACATAAAAGACTGGTGCATACCCTCGCACCAGTCTTTTTTATGTAATAGGAAATTGCCTATTATATTTTACGCTGAATATTTAATTATTATAAGCTCTACTCCGAGCTTATCCTGCAATCTTCCCTGCTTTACACGTTCTTCTATATCTGCACATTCATTTAATATATCTTTAACTGTATCTGTTGTAAAATATTTTGCCTGTGAAAGATATTTACCAGCAACAAATGGTGCAACCTTTATAGCCGAAGCTATCTCTTTGCTTGAAAGCCCCCTTGCCGCAAGCTCCTTTGCCTGCAATATTCCATTAAACTGCCTTACTATAAGATATAGTATTCTCATCGGAGGCTCTTTTAATGTAAGCAAATCATAATAAAGCGAAAGTGCTTTTTCTTTATTCTTATTGGCAACCGCCTCAAGCATATCGAATATATGGCTTACAGTCTGTGTTGAACATACCGCCTCAACATCCTGCGGCATAACCATCTTTTTATCACTGCAATAGCTTATAAGCTTGTCTATCTCATTTCTTATAAGCTCCATACTTGCACCAGTCTTATCAAGAAGAAGCTCACATGCTGCCTCACTTATTTTATAATCATTGGAAGCCATCATTCCTGCTATCCACCTTTTAAGCGTTGCTGGTGTCTGATACTGCATTTCACATACATATCCATTAGAACTTACAGCCTTATATACTTTATTTCTCTTATCAACGTCTTTTTCTATAAATATTAATATAAGATAATCCGGCAGTTCCTTAATATAGTCTGCCATTTTATCATTAGCCGTCTTAAAATACCCGCTGTCACTTACTATAACAAGTCGTCTTTCGCTAAAAAATGGTATTGTCTCACATATAGTAATTACATCTTCAGGCTTTGTATTATCTCCTTCAAAATAACTGTAATTAATAGTATCATCACCTATTATCGCCTGTTTCATTCTATCCTTATACTGCTTTTTAAGATATTCTTCCTCACCATATATAAGATATACTTTCTGATATTCGCCTTTTTTAATATTATCATTTAAAGTTTTCATAAGTATAATTGTACCATTTATACTGCATTATTGTAAATATTGATGAACGCTCATTTTGTATCCGTCTGTTCTAATTATTATCTCTCCTAATGTATTTGTAACATACACCTTGCAGTTATTGTCTTCTAACCTTTCAAGCGTTTCACTATGGGGATGCCCGTACCTGTTATTGATACCGCACGATATAAGTGCATACTGCGGCTTAATTGTCTTAAGCAGCTTATCACTTGTAGCATATTTAGAGCCGTGGTGTCCCACCTTTAGAACTGTTATATCAGAAAGCTCATCTTTAATATCTACATTAGCTGCTCTCTCTTTATTAATATCATTAATAAGGCAGTCCTCTGCCCTGCTTTCTGCATCACCAGTCATAAGCATTGAGAATTTTTTATAACTTATGCAATAAACAGCAGAATAATCGTTACTATCCTCATAGTCGTAACCAGCACAAGGATGTATACATTTAATATCCAGCTCTCCTACTGTAAATGTATATCCTCTTACGGCATAACATACATTTATGCCTGCTTTATCAGCCATATCCACAAGCTTCATATATGCCTCTATATTCTCTTTGCCTTTAATATCCGGCATAACAATACTCCCAATAGAAAATGTATCATTACACATCTTAATAAGCTCCATAACTGCACTTATATGGTCATTATCCGTATGGCTTATAAAAATGCAGTCTATATATTTACAGCCCATTGCACGCAATGCAGGATACACCCGGTACTGTCCTGCACTTTTAATATCCGTACTTCCACCGTCAAACAAAAAATTATGTCTGCCCGAAGCACTTACATATATGCTGTCGCCCTGCCCTACATCTAACATATTAATCTGCAGCCCGTTATAAGGCTTGTAGTGCATATTAATAACCAATACCACCAGCATAACAGCAATAATGTTGTTAATTGCTTTATTTACCAAGCTATGCATCTTGCAATAATTCTTAAAGTTATATTTAAAGGACGGCTTATTTATAATTATAAATATTATCATTAGCACACTATATACTATAATTATTCCTGCTGGCGGCTGTCCTGTTATTATTCTGAACTGCCCCAACCTTGAATTACGTTCGCACACAAAGTCATAGTAATCAAGAACATAATTACCTGCCCCAGCCGTAAAATACGCAAGCTTAAGCGATATAAAACCAGCAAATGCTGTAATAATTCCCGTTATCATCACCACTGGCATAAGTGGTATTACAATGCAGTTAATAAAAATACTTGTCATGAATACCGAATTATAACTATAAAGCACTGCTGGAAGTGTCGCTAATGTAACCGCAATACTACATAGCAATGCATTAATAATGTACACTATCGACTTTTTTACTATTTTGCCAGTATTGTCCATTCTGCTATTTATAGCTTTTTCATCAGGCATTAATACAGGATATAACTGTGATATACCTATAATCGCCAGAAATGACATTATATATGACATACTATAGACCGTATATGGATTACGCCCAAGTATTAATATTGAAGCAGCTGACAACCCTGTAAGAATATCAAATGTCCTGCCATATACATCTGCAATTATAATAAGCACCAGCATACATACCGCCCTTTTGGCAGATACCGTTTCTCCTGTCATAATAAGGTACATTATAATAACCGCGATTGATATTACAGAAGCTTTCATTATCCCTATATATTTTCTTATTAGCTTATATACAGCCATACCAACTAAAGATATGTGCAGACCGCTTATTGCAAGCAGATGTGCAATTCCATTTTTCTGGTATTCCTCTTTAGTCTTAATATCAAGCTCATATTTATCACCTAACACAATTGATGACATAAGCCCAGCTTTATCTTTATATACCTTTGCATATATACCCTTAATCTTTTGCTTAATTACATACAAAATATATCTTAGCCGGTTATTGTTACTCTCTGTAACTACAACCTTATCTGCATTGCATTTATATGGATAACCCAGCGAAATATAATACATATTAGCGTCAAAACTGCCATAATTTCTTGGCTTATCAAATTCCTTAACATCTCCAGTAACCCGCACTATGTCTCCTGCATTACATTTATTATCATCTGTGTATACAATAATTCCTGTATGAATGTCCGTATTATTAATATACAAAACATTATAACCATCCTTATTCTGCATATTATATATTGTGCCTGTAAATGTTATATTCTCATAACATTTTCCCAGTCTGTCACTTACTATGCCTGTTCTTATTATTGTCACTGGAAATATAAGAAATATAAGATAATAAAGACAGGAATTCTTATTGAATCTTACACATATGCGTAAAACTTCAAATGCCAGAATTCCAACCAATACTATTACAGGCACTGCACTCCAATGCAGCTTTTCCCTGTAACAATATGTAGATATTACTGCGGCTATAAGCTGAGTTACAGCCGCACTTAATAATGGTCTTTTCAAATAACTAACCTTTTGTTCCTTTCTGGAACGCTTATTCAACTATACCTGAATTAAATTTATACAGTCTGTCAAGGCTTATACTGTCCCTGAACGTATTCGTATAATCTCCGTTAATGAATATTTTAACAGACTCTATGCTGTCAAGGGCACATAATGAATTAACTATTGAATATATCTCAACATATGAGCTCACATTAACAAGCTCGTCACGGAATTCCTCACTAAGATTAACATAACACACCTTTTCTACAACAGACACACCAAGAAGTTTGATATCTTTGGGCAGTGACGTGTATGCTCCTGCGGCTGTAGGTCCGCTTATAAGCCTCTGCACAATCATTCTTTCTATTGGCATATTCTTATTATAAGCAAGCATTTCCTTGACTTTAACAAGCTTGGTACCTGTATAATCTGCATAATACAACTGTACATTACGCCAGTCCATTTCTCCAAATGCACTGTCTGATTCCGTAAAATCTGTCTTTTTTAATGCACCTATAACTGTACCGTCCTCATACAAAGCTTCCTTGCCATCAACATAAAAATGTACATACAATACATCATCTATCTGCGTAAGCATTTTTACTACTGCTGCCCTGAATAACAGTTCAACCTGTGTACTCATCTGCTTATATGAAGATGAATAATTAAGTGCAATCGCTTTTCCATCAAGCATAACATCTAACAGCGTAACATTATCAGGCTTTATTATATACTCATTCTTATCAGCAGGCTTAACATTCATCTTATCAAGAAGCTGTCTTGCTGTATCTTCTATAGAAGTGTCAATGTCAATATTATAATTCTGTTCTATAAGCTTGTCCTTTGAACTGTTCGTATAATAAACTGTATACTGCCTGCCCCTGTTCTGTGAAGAACACGCCGTCAGCTCTACAGCCATACAACAGCATAATAATGTAACTACCAGCTTATTAATCAATAGTCTAATTCTCATTCTTATCCTCATCATCTGACTCCACATAATTAAGCGGTATTCTGAAAGTAAATGTTGTTCCCATCCCCTCCTCACTATACAGCTTAATTGTTCCGTGGTGCATTAATATAATATTCTTAACTATAGAAAGTCCAAGACCTGTTCCACCTGTCTGCCTTGACCTTGCCTTGTCAACCCTGTAAAATCTCTCAAAAACCCTGCTCTGGCTCTCTTTAGGTATTCCAATTCCAGAATCTTCAACCCTTACAAAAAAGAACTGATGATCTGCATTAAGTGAAACATGCACCCAGCCGTCCATATCATTATATTTGATAGCATTTTCAACAAGATTAGATATTACCTGTGTTATCTTAACCTCATCAATCTGTGCCACAACCGGTCTGAAACTCTCAAATAACAATTCTATATTCTTCTTTTGTGCAAGTGGCTTTAACCGCTTTAACACAAGCTCTAACAGTTCATTAAGATTAACTGATGAAATATTAAGGGTAGCTGAAGCTCTATCAAGCCTTACCATACATAAAAGATCCTCAATAATCTTATTCTCCCTGTCAATTTCACTTACAATATCAACCATAAATTCCTTATATACTTCCACAGGAACATCTTCCTGCGTATTAAGCGAATCGGCAAGAACCTTAATTGAAGTTATAGGTGTCTTTAACTCGTGTGATACATTTGACACAAACTCAGACCTTGAATTATCGAGCTCACTGTTCTTGTCCATAATACTGTTAAAATGCTTTGCAAACTGTCTAAGTTCTGTAGAACCTTTAACGTCCATTCTCTTGTCTATATATCCAAAATCAACACCTTCAACAATAAGAAGTGCTTTCTTATACGGCTTAAAATAAAAATATGTCACAATAATCGAAACAACAAGAATAATGGTAATTATCACAAATTCAATAACCCATATCCTGTCAAAAGCATTCCCCACTATCTGGCTTATATCTGATATATCAAGATTAACTACAAGAACAGCTATAAGCTGTCCCTCGCTGTTGTATACAGGAGAAGCTGCTTCTATATTGCCAGTCTTTTTGCTGTAATCAGTTATTGTCTTAGGACTGTCATACACAGTTATAACCTTGGAATTAATCATAATCTTTCCAGTGTCAACCGCATATGTATCCACGCTTATGTTATATTTCTTATCTACAAGCCTTATTCTTATTGCATTAAGCGATGAATAATTCATAAGATTTTCATACACTCCATCATTATGTGCTTCCTCGATGCTTCCGTACTTCGTAAATTCAGCCGCAATAAGCACAGCCTCATTATTAACGTAGGCTTTCCTTGCTTCAACAAGTGATGTCGTATATGAATATTTAACAGCCTTGACTGCTGAGATTGTCGATATAATAGACATTACTGCTATTATAAATACGAGCCTGAATCTTGTGCTTAAGAAAAAACTTAATATATCTGTTATTAATTTCTTATGATTCATCCTGGATTTAGCTGATTGTCCCCGCGTTCCTTTATTAATATTAAACATTAAAATAATAACCTACTCCCCACTTAGTATGCACATACTTAGGTTCACTTGAATTTTCTTCTATCTTCTCTCTTAATCTTCTTATATGAACATCTACTGTACGTCCATCACCTGGGTAATCCGCTCCCCACACTGTCTTTAAAAGTACATCTCTGCTATATACTCTGTTAGGATTAAATGCAAGCAGTTCTAAAAGGTCAAATTCCTTAGCTGTAAGGTAAATCTCTTTGCCTCTGATAAAAAGACTTCTGCTGTCACAGTCAATTCTCATATCCCCGATATTTAATACATTACTCTTAGCCTGTTCTTTCTCAGGCTTATTATTTCTTCTTAAGATTGCTTTCATTCTTGCTTTAACTTCAAGAATATTAAATGGCTTTGTTATATAATCATCCGCACCATATTCAAGTCCCATAATCTTATCCATATCATCGCCCTTGGCCGTAAGCATAATTATAGGAACATTAGAGAACTCTCTTATCTGCTGGCATACCTCAAGTCCATTCATCTTAGGAAGCATTATATCCAGAAGTATTATATCGTAATCATTGTTCTTCGCCATATCAAGTGCTTCTTCACCATCATAGGCACAGTCAACCACACTGTAGTCCTGTATAAGGCTGAATTTAATTCCTTTAACAATCATCTTTTCATCATCAACAACTAATACTTTACCCGCCATCTTTAATAATTACTCCTTGTTCAAACACATATATAATCTTTTATCTTGTTAAATGCTGCATCTTTTATTCCTGATACATTCTTTATATCTTCTATCCTTTTAAAAGCACCATACTTTTCCCTATAACATATTATATCCAATGCCCTCGCCTCACCTATACCGGATAACTGCATAAGTTCAGACTTGGAAGCTTTATTAATATTAATAAGATTACTACTGCCTGCTCCCCCTGTGTTACCACCAGAACTTTTGCTATTACCGCCTGAATTCTCTGTGTTACTGCCCGATATTCCCGTGGCATTGGGATTACAGCCGTTGTTTATTTCATCTGTCAGATTTATATCATCATAAGCATATGGGATATATATTTTATCTCCATCCTTTAACTGCATTGCAAGATTAACTTTAGTACCGTCTGCCTCATCAATAAGACCTCCGCAAAGTTCCACCGCCTGATACAGTCTCATATCTGCACCACCACTGACAACTCCTGCATTAACAACTGCACCACATATATATACATATATCTTACTGTTATTCTCATCCAGTCCGTCATTGCCTGCTTCGCTACCATTAATACCATTACTATTATTAACATCAGCAGCACCGCCGCTGGTAACTCCACCGATAATACTCTTGCTATCACTTTCCTTATCTGAAATATTATCTTTATTAATTATAACACTGCCATCTTCTTTGGTTGGGTTTATATAAAATATGCCTGCAATTATAATAATTAATACTAATACAACTGTTTTAATAATATATCTACGCTTTTTATATAATTTAATCAAGTCCATGTATACTCCTTATATCTATAATACATTATTATAAGATATAAAGTTCCCTTCGCATACATTTTTATTGTACCTAATTAATATCCATATTACAAGCAAAACCTCAAATATTACTATATAAATTACTGTACAAATAATCATTATAATTACCATATATCATTTACATAAAATACCGTTTTTGGTAAAATGTAAGCATTATTATCCATAGGGGGAAGCAATTTTGAACCAACAGACTAAACATCGACACAAATTCAGTTTATTTGACGAACAGACAGGTAATATTCCGTGTGGAAATATCGTATATATAATTGCATTTTTTATTCCAGTTATAATATTTACAGCCTTGTATTTTGCAAGAGAAATATTTCCATTTGGCAATAACTGTTATCTGCGTTCTGATATGTATCACCAGTACGCTCCATTTTTCTCTGAGCTATGGTATAAAATCCGCAACGCAGAAAGCCTTACTTATAGCTGGGATATCGGTATGGGAACTAATTTCACATCTTTATATGCGTACTATCTGGCAAGCCCTGCTAACTGGATTATTGTATTATTCCCACAGAAATATATGATTGAGATTATGAACACTCTCATAATCCTTAAGTTATCTTTATCAAGCGTTTCTATGACCCACTATATAAGCAGGCATTTTTCCAACAAGAATATATGTATAGCTTTATTCGGGTTATTCTACGCATTTTCCGGATATGTAGCTGCTTATAGCTGGAACATTATGTGGCTTGACTGTCTTATACTTGTTCCTCTTATTATGCTTGGCCTTGAAAGACTTGTTAATGAAGATAAATGCTTTCTATACTGCATAAGTCTTGGATTATGTATATTCACTAACTACTATATTGCAATTATGGTATGTTTATCAGTTGTTCTTTATTTTATTGTGCTTGTAACTGCCTACAAAAAAGAACGTACTTTCAAGAATTATTTTAAGACATTTCTAAAATTTGCATTTTACTCACTGATTGCCGGTGGGCTTGCGGCATGCCTTTTACTGCCTGAGTTCTACACATTTTCTTTATCAGCTTCAAGTGACATTGCATTTCCTAAGAAATTAAGTCTTTATTTCAGCATATTAAATATACTCACTAGACAATTAATAAATGTTCCTGTCCACCTTGGACTTGAACACTACCCTAACATATACTGCGGCGTTGCTGTATTCCTTCTTTATCCTCTCTATGTTATGGACAAAGACATCAATTTATGCGAAAAGATAGGCAAATCCGTATTACTGCTTGTCTTCCTTACAGCATTTAACCTTAATATACCTAATTTTATATGGCACGGATTTCATTATCCTAACAGCCTGCCTTGCAGACAATCATTTATATACATTTTCTTCCTGCTTACAATGTGTTATGAGGCATTAAGCCATATAAAGCGGATGACAAGCAGACAGTTAGGAATTGCCGTATGGATAAGCTTAGGACTTCTTGTGCTTATTGAACAGGTATTTGCAGTTGATGAAACTTATGATTTTAAGGCAATTTACTTAAGCGGTGCTTTTATTCTTGTGTATGCAGGACTTATGATTGTCTATAACAAGACCAACTGGAAGCTGCCTGTAACAGTATTTCTTGCATTTATAGTCTGTATAATAGAATGTACTATCAATATGGATTCAACAGGAATTGGAACTACTAACAGAACCTCTTATCTTTTAGATTATGATGCTATTAAATCTGTGACACAGACCGTAAGAGATGAAGATACATCATTTTACCGAATGGATAAGAAGTTTGGTGCGCGTTCAAAAAATGACGGAGCTTGGCATAATTACCACTCAATATCAACATTTTCATCAACTTCAAGTGCTGGAATGTCAGAATTGTTCGGAAAGCTTGGCTTTGAACATTCAATGAATGCCTATGGCTACAATGGTGCTACACTTGTTACAGAAAGCTTATTCTCGGTTAAATATACAATTACCAACCGTATACTTACAAGCAGTTCTCTTCGCGAGTATTACGTTGGAGATGACGGCGAATTCGTCTATGAGAATAAATATACACTTCCACTTGGATTTATAACCTATAATAATGCAGGCGAATGGAATCCATCAGAAGCCAATGGAACAGGAATTGAGAACCAGAACTCGCTTATACAGACACTTACAGGCATTGCCAATGTATTTACACTTACTTATGAAAATGCCACCGACTCAAGCTTTGAAGTTAAGCCTGTAAAAGCAGGACATCTGTATATGGTTGTAAGAAATACGACCTGCGACAACGTAACTGCCACTATTAACAATTCTGAATATACTTATTCAGGACTTAAAAATGGCAATCACATAATTGACCTAGGCTACGCCGTTCCAGCAGATACCGTTGTCATATCTGGCGATTCAGCAATGAATGCCAGCGTGTATACACTTGAAACTTCAAGATTTACAGAAGCTTACAATATATTAAATGGCAGTTCCCTTTCTATCACTTCATTTAAAGACACCAAGATAAAGGGAACTATAACAGCTAATAAAGCCGCAACCCTTATATTCTCCATTCCTTACGATAAAGGCTGGAAGGTATATATTGATGGCAGAAAAGTAGAGACCTCTGCCCTTTATGATGCTCTCTTAAGCGTACAGATAAGTGAGGGCAGCCACGAAATAACATTAAAATATACACCTGTGAACCTTATTAAGGGTTGCTTAATTACAGCATTATGTATTATTATATTAATCGGTATTTATATATTAAAGAAGAAAAATATAACAATAAATATATTAAAAACCGCCAGTACAAATAAAGCTGTTGAAGCTGATGATACTTACAACGCATTATCTGAAGATTCAGCTGATAATACTCTCACAGATTTAGATGTTTCATCTGCTATGGATATAAATATCGTGGGTGATAATGATATAAATATGCTAGATAGTCTTGATGACTTCGACAATCTTGACAGTGATGAGATTAATTCATCAGAAGAATAATCAGGCATTCTATTAACAATTAATTATAAGCACTAACGAAGTGCAGGAAAGAGGTACAATATGAAACTTTGGGGCGGACGCTTCACTAAAGAAACTAATGAGCTTGTTAATAATTTTAACGCTTCTATCTCCTTTGACCAGAAGTTCTACAAGCAGGATATTCAGGGAAGCATTGCACACGCTACAATGCTTGCTGCTCAGGGTATTATCTCAGAAGATGAAGGAAAGCAGATTACTGACGGCTTAAAAGGTATTCTTTCTGACATAGAATCTGGAAAGCTTGAAATCACTGATGAATATGAAGATATTCACACATTTATGGAAGCTACCCTTATTGAGCGTATCGGTGATGCAGGAAAGAAGCTTCACACAGGCAGAAGCCGTAATGACCAGGTTGCACTTGATATGAGACTTTATACACGCGATGAAGTTAAAAATGTTGATGAAGAAGTAAGAGAGCTTATGGAAGTTATCTTAAGAATAATCAAAGAAAATGTTGACACTTATATGCCAGGCTTTACTCATCTTCAGAAAGCACAGCCTGTAACTGTTGCTCATCATTTTTCTGCTTACTTTGAAATGTTCAGACGTGACAGAAGCCGACTTCACGATATATATAACAGAATGAACTACTGCCCTCTTGGTGCTGGTGCTCTTGCAGGAACTACATATCCCCTTAACAGAGAGATGACAGCCGAGCTTCTTGGATTTGCTGGTCCTACTCTTAATAGTATGGACTCTGTATCAGACAGAGATTATGTTATTGAATTCTTAAGTGCACTCTCTACTATTATGATGCATTTAAGCAGATTTTCTGAAGAAATATGTATATGGAATTCTAACGAATACAAATTCATCGAATTAGATGATGCTTTCAGTACAGGTTCAAGCATTATGCCACAGAAGAAGAACCCTGATATAGCTGAGCTTGTCCGTGGTAAGACTGGACGTGTATATGGTGCTCTTATGAGTATCCTCACAACTATGAAGGGAATTCCTCTTGCCTATAATAAAGATATGCAGGAAGATAAAGAGCTTACATTTGATGCTATAGATACTGTTAAGGGCTGTGTAAGCTTATTCAAGGGTATGATTGATACTATGAAATTCAATAATACACGTATGGAAGACTCAGCTAAAAAAGGCTTCACTAATGCTACTGATGCCGCTGACTACCTTGTTAAGAAAGGGGTTCCTTTCAGGGATGCACATGGTATTGTAGGACAGCTTGTTCTTATGTGTATTGACAAGGGTATTGCACTTGATGACCTTTCACTTGATGAATACAAGAAGATAAGCCCTGTATTTGAAGAAGATGTATACGAAGCTATCAGCTTAAAGACCTGCGTTGAAAAACGTCTTACTCTCGGAGCACCTGGCCCTGAGGTTATGAATAAAGTTATCGGACTTTATGATGAGTATATGAAGGACAACCAGAAATTATAAAATATACCACTATAAAATATACCACTATAAAATATACTCACTTAAAGCTTATTTAAAATAAAACATAAATAACTACAGTTCAGAATTAATAAACAAACATAATAATATAAAAAGCCCTGTCACTACCCACTATATATTGGGACTTCCAGTATATGCCAATAATGACAGGGTATTTTTAAATATTTTTAAAATGTGAATTTCTCAACCTTACCATCTTTACTATCATAAGTTGATGTAAGATAATCAAATCTATATCTTGCTTCACCGTGCATAGGAACAGTAAATGTCAAAGTCTTATCCCAATCCATTCCACGTCTTGTAAATACGATATGCAGTTCAAATATTAACTCTGCATCTTCACCAGAGCCGCCTGACATCTGTGTATTCCTGATAGTTAATTCACTTGGATATATATCTTCTTCCAGATCTATCCTGTTATTGCCTATATAAGCAAAAAGGTGAGGGGCTGTTTCTTCTGCCATCGCTTCATTCTCCAGATATTCACGCATACTTGCCGCACCACAGCCACCGTGAAGCCTGCCTTTAGCTTCTTCAATATTAAATCTGATTGTAATAAAACGGCAATCGCCTATACTTATAACATAAGAATTGTCTTCCTCGGCTCTTATACTATAATTGCCAAATCCATTAGAATTCTCTAATTCTTTCTTATCTGTTATGCTGTATCTCACATCTAAGGTTTCAAATAAATTAGTTGATGACTGGGTAAAGATATCATCTTTTTCTTTTCTGAATGTAACAACAAATGCTCCTTTAATCTGCATGGATGTTGCCATATAATCATAAGTGACTAACTCCCAGCCGTCAGCTGCTCTCTCATTAATCAGATTGTCTAACATAGCAATATCATTAGCATCTGCCTTATCTGAAAGCCATTTAGTGCCAACCGTTAAAATCTCTGTTTTGTATGTATACATATACTCCTCCTTTATTAGATACTATCTTAACTTTATATATTATTATATTATATTGATTTCTTTTTTACAATTTGTAATTTATAACCTAAAGCCTCAAGTATATGACTAAATGTGCGTATTGTTGGAATACTTTTCTTTTTCTCAATTCTGGAAATATCCTGCTGTTTGTTTCCTGTCAATGCAGCTAATTATTTTTGCGTAATATTTTCCTCTTACTTTATTAGAGCACAACATAAATGTTGTATTGTCAAATATAAAATTATATATTTTTATTCAATAATTACATCTGACCTTATTACACATTCATCTTCTCCCTTATAATTAAATGTCAGTTTAATACCACCTGACATTATCAAACTTCTTTACATTGAACATTTTAATATAATCAGATAAGTCTTATTATAGTCGCAAGTTAATTAAGTTACTGCTATGTAATATATTTGTAGTTCTGGCAGAGCATTTTAACAATTTAACAAAAAGCATTTAAATATAAAGAAATGAGGTTAATAATTATGACAACTACTTCTCAGTATGAATTAAACAAAGGACTTGCACAGATGTTAAAGGGCGGAGTTATTATGGACGTAACAACTCCTGAACAGGCTAAGATTGCTGAGGCGGCTGGTGCCTGTGCTGTTATGGCACTTGAAAGAATACCTGCTGACATCAGAGCCGCTGGCGGTGTATCACGTATGAGTGACCCTAAGATGATTAAAGGAATTCAGGAAGCTGTAAGTATCCCTGTTATGGCTAAGTGCCGTATCGGTCATTTTGTTGAAGCCCAGATTTTACAGGCTATTGAGATTGATTATATTGATGAATCAGAAGTACTTTCTCCTGCTGATGACATTTATCATATTGATAAGACACAGTTCAATGTACCATTTGTATGCGGTGCAAGGGACTTAGGCGAAGCTTTAAGAAGAATTAACGAAGGGGCTTCTATGATTAGAACTAAGGGTGAACCTGGTACTGGTGATGTTGTTCAGGCTGTACGCCATATGAGAAAAATGAATTCTGAAATCCGCAAGATTACATCTATGCAGAAAGATGAACTCTTTGAGGAAGCTAAGCAGTTACAGGTTCCTTACGACCTTGTACTTTATGTGCACGATAATGGAAAGCTTCCTGTTGTTAACTTTGCCGCTGGTGGTGTTGCAACCCCTGCTGATGCTGCTCTTATGATGCAGCTTGGTGCTGAGGGTGTGTTCGTAGGTTCTGGTATATTCAAGTCTGGTAATCCTGCAAAACGTGCTTCTGCTATCGTTCAGGCTGTTACTAACTATCAGGATGCAGCACTTATTGCCAAGTTATCAGAAGACCTTGGCGAAGCTATGGTAGGTATCAATCCTAGTGAAATACAGATAATTATGGAAGAACGTGGACGTTAATAATATAATCGCACATAGAAATGAGGCTTACTATGAAGATAGGTGTACTTGCTGTCCAAGGTGCTTTTATTGAACACGAGCATATGATTGAAGAAATCGGACATACAGCAATAGAAATAAGACAACGGGATGATTTAGAGGGATTAGACGGTCTGATACTGCCTGGCGGTGAAAGTACTGTTCAGGGACAGTTACTTAACAAGCTTGATATGATGAAGGACATTAAGAATATGATTAGTAATGGTCTTCCAACACTTGCAACCTGTGCTGGACTTATACTTCTCTCTGAACATATAGCAGACGATGACATAGTCCATATAGGAACGCTTCCTGTCACCATTAAACGTAACGCTTACGGAAGACAGCTTTCAAGCTTTGTAACTAACGCTGATATTAAGCATATCGGCAATTATCCTATGACATTTATAAGAGCACCTTATATCGAAAATGTCAGCGATGGTGTTGAAGTGCTTGCAAGTGTTGATAATCATATTGTTGCCGCTAAATACAATAATCAGATTGGACTTTCTTTCCACCCTGAATTAACAGGCGACACACGCATACACGAATATTTCTTATCAACTATAAAATAGCTCTATTCAAAAATAAAAATCAGGACAATGCAGCAGAATACGCCACGCTGTATTGTCCTGATTTTATTATGCTTATATAACGTTGAAATGTTATTTATATACGATGAATAGCAAAATTATAATTTACACTCTGACTTTTATGCCTTTTGTGTCTCTATGTGCCATTTTCATCTTAGCAAAGTCTATCTTCTTTCCTTTATATTCCATCGTGAATTCCATTCCGTCATCCATAATGAATATATCTTCTATATAATCGTCTTTGCCAAGCTTAATACCTCTGACACCTACTGCACTCTTCTTCTTAACTGGTATTTCAGAAAGAGGGAACTTTAAGAACACACCATTAGCTGTCTGTACAATTACATTTTTATTACTTACAATTTCTTCAACTTCACTTCTGCTGCCATCAAGATTAAACTTAGAAAGCGTTTCAACCTGAACGTCAGCCTTTTCAATGCTTACTATCTTGTCATCATCCTGAAGCTTTGTCGAAGCTACCGTTCTCTTGGCTACATCAAATTCTGCCGTGTCAACTATCTTCATCATGCCCTGACTTGTAACAAAGAGCAGCTTCTGATTTTTGATAGTTTCATATGCACACAAGTATATAATAAGTTCACCGCTGCTGTCATAATTTCCAAGATTATCTATTGGAGTCCCTTTGTCCCTGAACTTAGTGAGGAAAGGAATATCCTTTACTTTAATCTGGTGAAGCTGTCCGTTATCCGTAAATATACATATTTTATCAGTATTCATACAGGTAAATACATACTTAAAATCGTTGTAGATAGCTTCCTTATTACGTTCATAAGAAGCTGTATCTATAGTCTTTGCATAGCCAAATCTATCCATAATAAATACAACTTCCTGTGCTGGAACTTCTTTTTCAACGAATACTGCAACCTTTGCATCAGTTATTACGGTCTTTCGTTCAACACCATATTCCTTCTTAATTCTTACAAGGTCGTCCTTTATTACTTTTGCCATAGCCTTCTTACTGCCAAGTATCTTTTCATACTTTGCAATCTTTGAAAGACATTCGTCATATTCCTTCTGGAGTGCAAGTATCTCAAGACCTATAAGCTTGTACAGGCGCATTTCAAGTATGGCTGAAGCCTGCTTTTCTGTAAAATCAAGCTTAGCCGCCTGATTCTTAGAGGCTTCTGACTTGAATTTGATATTATCAACATTTCCATTAATAAGGCAGTCCTTTGCCATTTTAAGATTAGAGCTTCCACGAAGAATTTCTATTATAAGATCGATTATATCGCAGGCTCTTATAAGTCCTTCTTTAATCTCCTTATTGGCAAGCTCCTTATTAAGAAGTGTTGTGTATTTTCTTGTATTTATCTCATACTGGAAGTCAATATGATGCTTTATTATCTGGCGTAACCCAAGAGTTTCCGGTCGGCCGTCAACTATAGCAAGCATATTTACACCAAATGTATCTTCAAGCTTAGTCTTCTTATATAAAAGGTTCTTAAGATTTTCAATATCTGTGTTCTTCTTTAATTCAAGAACTATTCTTATACCTTCTTTTGATGACTCATTTGACACATCAACAATATCAGTTGTCTTCTTGGTTTCAACCAAATCCACTATATCTGATATGAACTTTCCAATATTAGCACCTATCATTGTATAAGGAATTTCTGTTATTACAAGCCTGTCCTTCTCGCCTTTTCTTGCCGCTGGCTCATATACAGCCTTTCCTCTTAACTTTATCTTTCCTGTACCAGTCTCATATATGCCTACAAGCTCTGACTTATTAATAACAAGTCCACCTGTAGGAAAGTCAGGTCCGGGTATATACTGCATAAGCTCAGTTGTAGTTATATCTTCATTATCCATATATGCGCATACTGCATCGACAACTTCTGAAAGATTATGTGTTGGAATATTAGTTGTCATACCAACTGCGATACCGTCAGCACCATTTACCAACAGATTAGGTATTCTTACCGGAAGAACTGCTGGTTCTTTCTCTGTTTCATCAAAGTTAGGCACAAAATCAACTACATCTTTATCCAAGTCTGATAAATATACATCCTGTGTGAACTTCTTAAGCTTGGCTTCTGTATATCGCATAGCCGCAGCACCGTCACCTTCTATAGAACCAAAATTGCCGTGACCGTCAACAAGTGCCATTCCCTTTTTAAAATCCTGTGAAAGCACAACAAGTGTTTCATATATAGAACTGTCGCCGTGTGGATGATATTTACCCATTGCATCACCTACGATACGCGCTGACTTTCTATGAGGTTTATCATAATTTAAACCAAGCTGATCCATAGCATACAGCACTCTTCTTTGTACTGGCTTAAGTCCATCCCTTACATCCGGAAGTGCTCTTGCTGTTATAACACTCATTGAGTAATCTATATAGGACTTCTGCATCAGCTCAGAATATTCAGTTTTAATAATATTCTCTGCCATTATTATCTCCGTATAATACTTTTATTAATATATATCATAATACCAGGGTCAAAAGGTCTAAACCCATATGAGCTTGCTCATATGTGGGTGAATGACCTTGGGACCCGCCCCAATATTAGCATAAAAGTGGGATGATAGTCCCACGATATGCGAATATTGGGGAGGATTGTGGGAGTGCGTAGCACGGAACAATCCGTAGGTATCATAGTTGGGGGCTTTTGACCCCAACATCATATCATTTTTATGCATCAATCTCCGCTTCATTAGCGTGTGCATGTATAAATGCTCTTCTTGGTGGCACATCACTTCCCATAAGCATAGAAGTAACCTCTGTTGCCATTCTTGCATCCTCTATCTCTACCTGCTTTAATATTCTTGTCTCTGGATTAAGTGTAGTTTCCCATAACTGTTCAGGGTCCATCTCGCCAAGCCCCTTATATCTTTGCAGAGTAAATGTTCCACTTGCGTGAAGCTCTTTATACCTTTCCAGTGCTTTATCATCATAAAGATACTGTACTGTCCTGCTCTTATCTACCTTCGTCTTAGTTCCTTCTGCCTTCTTAGAAGCTTTGTCTGCCTTAGGTACTTTCTTAAGTTCAGCCCTGTAAAGCGGTGGTGTAGCTATGTACACATGTCCCTGATTAATAAGTTCAGGCATAAATCTATAGAAAAATGTAAGCAGAAGTGTATCAATATGTGCACCATCAACATCGGCATCTGTCATAATGATAATCTTATCGTATCTTAACTTTCTTATATCAAAATCATTGCCGTAACCTTCAAGGAATCCACAGCCAAATGAGTTAATCATAGTCTTAATCTCGGCATTAGCAAGCACCTTATCAATAGAAGCCTTCTCTACATTAAGTATCTTACCTCTTATTGGAAGTATAGCCTGAGTACGTCTGTTTCTTGCTGTCTTGGCTGAACCACCCGCAGAATCTCCCTCGACTATAAACACCTCACATTCCTCTGACTTCTTGCTCTCACAGTTAGCAAGCTTACCATTGGAATCTATTGAGAACTTAGACTTAGATAAAAGATTAGTCTTCGTTCTCTCCTCTGCCTTTCTTATCTTTGCAGACTTTTCGGCACAGGCTATTACTGACTTTAACTGTTCAAGATTTCTATCAAAATATAACTGTACCTCATCACTTGTAACCGCACTTACAACTGTTCCCGCATCCGGATTATCAAGCTTAGTCTTAGTCTGGCCTTCAAATCTTGGTGCAGGGTGCTTGATAGCCACAATTGCTGTCATACCATTTCTTACATCAAGACCGGTAAAGTTATTATCCTTTTCTTTAAGAACACCTAACTCCCTTGCATACTGATTAATAATCATAGTGAACTTAGACTTAAATCCTGTAATATGAGTTCCCCCCTCCTGAGTGTATATGTTATTACAAAAACCAAGAATATTTTCCTCAAACTCATTAACATACTGGAAAGCACACTCTACCTCTATGCCGTCTTCACTCTTCTTAAAATAGATAATATCCGTCACAGCTTCCTTGCCATTGTTAAGTTCCTTTACATATGCCTTGATACCATCTGGTTCTGAATATGTAATCTTTTCCTCGCTTCCACTTCTCTTATCCTCAAAATGTATTGTAAGTCCCGGATTAAGATAAGTTGTCTCGTGCATTCTGCTCTTTATTGCATCTGACTTAAATCTTGTCTTTTCAAATATCTCACCATCAGGAAGAAATGTTACTTTAGTTCCTGTATCATTCTTTCTGCATGTTCCCACTTTTTCAAGTGGTGCTACTGCCTTTCCTCTTTCATAACGCTGCCTGTATACACCACCATCAACCTTTATCTCTACTTCAAGCCAAACTGAGAGTGCATTAACTACTGACGCACCTACACCATGAAGTCCGCCTGATATCTTATACCCGCCATCACCGAACTTACCACCTGCGTGAAGCACTGTAAATACTACCTCAACTGCAGGTATGCCTGCCTTTGGATGAATTCCTATAGGAATACCTCGTCCATTATCTATAATAGTAGCAGTTCCATCATTATTAAGGGTTACTGTAATCTCGCTACAGTAACCCGCAAGGTGTTCATCAACTGCATTATCAGCTATCTCATATATAAGGTGGTTAAGTCCTTTAGTTCCAACACTTCCTATATACATTCCTGGTCTTTTTCTTACAGCTTCAAGACCTTCAAGAATTGATATACTATTTGCATCATATTTTGCTGCCATTATATTCTACACTCCTGTACTACTCTAATTAATTGTTATTGAATTAAATAAATCCTCAAATCTTACATTAAAAGATGGTGCAGAAGAAACTTTTAACTTATTCCATTCATCTTTGTTAATTTCAACATACTTTGAAGACTCATATTGTTCAAATTTATCATTAAATGCCTCTAACTTCTTCTTTTCAAGAATTGATGACTTATTAACCTCTGTCTTCGCTTTATCATTATCTGACGTACATCTTATTATATAAAATCTTCCGTCAGCTTCTACGATTCCGCTTGTCTGGCCTGTTGAAAGTGAATAAGCTGTATCTTCAAATGCTTTAGCCATCTCGCCTCTTCTAAGTTCATATTCATATTCGCCGTCAGCATTATATTTCTTGGCAATTGCAAAGAATGAATTGCCCTCATTTAATTCTGCATAAGCTTTGTCAATTTCTTCCTTTGAGTCTGTTACAATATATTGTATATTTATTACTCTTGCATCATCTGAACTCACTTCAATATCCATAAGTGAAGTTACATCATTGTAAAGCTTTGAAGCGATTGCAAATTCAGTAAACATCTGATTAACCTTATCCTCTGTGATATCATACTGGCTCTTCTGTTCTTCTGTAAGACCATCAAAATACTGTTCTGCTGCCTTAGCTGTTTCATTCTTTTCTTCTCTTCCAAGAACTACTCCTCTTTCTTTAGCCATAGAATTCATACATCTTACTCTTATAAGCTTTACTCTTATCTGTTCTTTTATATATTCCTCAAACGGCTGTCCGTCAATATCTTCTGTCCATATACTGCTTCCAAACATATCTTCATATTGTTTCTTAGCATCTGACATTAATACTTCTGCCTCAAATGTATAAGTCTTCTGTCCATCAACCTTCATAACAACAGATTTTCCCATACCAGTTGAAATATATAATAAATTACCATTAAAGAACTTCATAAATACTAATACCGCAGCCACAGCTACAATAATGATAAGTGCTGTTATTAATCTTTTCTTATTTCTTTTCATAACTTCTCCATTCTGGTTATTTGTGATAAGGTTCATTCTTCATAATTCTGTAGCTTCTATATATCTGTTCAAGAAGAATTACTCTCATAAGCTGATGTGGAAATGTCATAGGCGAAAAACTAAGCTTGAAATCAGCCCTGTCAAGAACCCTTTTATCAAGCCCTAATGAACCTCCTATAACAAAGACAATATCACTCTTTCCTGATATTCCAAGATTATCTATTTTCTGTGATAACTGTACAGAATCAAGCATTTTACCATCAATTGCCAGAGCTATCACATATGCTTCATCTTTTATGCACGAAAGGAGTCTTTCTCCCTCTTTAGCCTTTATTATATCATTAACAGTATCACTTGCATTATCAGGTGTCTTCTCATCTGCCACCTCTTTTACCTCAAGCTTGCAGTATCTTGACAACCTTTTACTGTACTCATCTATTGCCTGACAATAGAACTTTTCCTTTACTTTGCCTACACAGCATATTGTTATTCTCATATCAGCCCAACTATGCCTCTACGAAGAAATATCCGCCGTTATTATCAAGCTTGAACACTTCAAGCTGTTCCTCAAGCTCTGCATCAGAAAGTTCTGATACATCCATTCCCTCATCGTCCATAATCTGTCTTAATTCTTTAATATTACTGCAATACTGTGCAAAGCATTCCTCAAGAAAATCTTCTGCCTCCTCTAAATCATATACAACCGGCTCATCAAAAAGCTTCTTCTGATCTCTTAAAAATACCTTTGCACATTCTTTCATATGTTTTTCCATAATAATACTCCTCATTTCTACAAACATTATCTTATATATTAAACTCTTTTCTTAGTGTGCCTTCAACCCATTCAGTTGTGTCATATGCATATTTCTTAATATCCTCACATGCTGTATCCATAACATACGCATATTTTACTGACTTAAGCATATCAATATCATTATAATTGTCGCCAAATGCCATACATTCATCTTCTGACAATCCAAAGTACTGCTGAAGCTGATGCATTGCTTTTCCTTTGGTAACGCTGCTCTCCATAAAATCAAGATATAAATCTCCTGAAACTGTAATTGAAGCTTTGCCATTCCATTTGCTAAAGAAATGTTCCTTGGAATTATCAATTCCGCTTAAATCACATACCGCAATCTTTAATATATCTTCATCTACATCTGTGAATTTATCAATAAGCGTAGTCTTATAATTAACAACCTTGGTCATTCTATAATGATATTCTTCTGTCTTAGGCTTGATATATGCTGTATGCTGGCCTGATATAAGCACCTCGCAATCAGGCTGTTCATATACATCTTCTATTATCTCAAGAGCAAGCTTTCTATCCATTGGTGTCTTGGCAATAACCTCACCCTTATATTCACATAATGCTCCATTCTCAGCAATGTATACAAGCTTATCGCTTACAGGCTCAAAAAGCCTTTTCAGGCTTACTATCTGTCTTCCGCTGGCAGGTGCAAAGTACATTCCTTTATTAACAAGCTGTTCAATCGCTTTAATTGTAGATGGTTCTACACTCTGGGCACCTTTTCTTAGTATTGTACCATCAAGATCACTTGCAATTAATTTAACCATAACTTTAACTCCTGATATACCCTTGCAACCGGAAGTCCGACAACATTATTATAGTCACCGTCTATCTTTCCAATAAATGCTGCAAATCTCCCCTGAATTCCGTAAGCCCCTGCTTTATCCATTGGCTCACCTGTACTTATATATTCTCTTATCTCATTATCACTAATATCATTACAGTATACATCTGTCTTTTCTGCAAAGTTACTTACAACATTATTATTCTTGATAAGTGTAACACCTGTATACACCTGATGACAATCACCAGCCAGTTCCTTAAGTATATCAAAAGCATTACCCGTATCCTTAGGTTTTGTAAGAATATGTCCCTTATGGCTTACGATTGTATCTGCACCTATAACTACAACATCTTCATTCCTGTAATCATCATCATCTTTTACCATATCCCATACAGCCTGTGCCTTAATCCTTGATAGATATTTCACATATTCATCCGGCTGTGTAATTAAAGTTGTCTCATCAACATCACTCGTAATTATATCAAATTCTATTCCTATCTGTTCCAGCAGTTCTTTGCGTCTTGGTGAACCAGATGCAAGAATAATCTTACTCATATATTCATTCCTTTCAGAATTAATTCATTAACTATAAGATTATAACAGCTGGTAAGTCAAAAATCCAGTTATTACTAAAAAAGAATATAAAATAGAAAAGAATATGCAAAGCACATTCCCTAACCGGACGCGGTCGCCTGCAACTGACTACAGCTTCATATGGGTACATATCACCAGCACATAGTTCCTTTTATGTAATAGTAAATTCCGATAAAATTATCCATTACATAAAAAGGCTTCCTTTCTAAACAGAAGGAAATATTACTATATCTCCTGTCTGTTTAAAGGAAGCACATAATTATATCTCTGCAAATATGTTCATATACGCAGATACAATATTTATACTGATATTATTCTCTACTCAGTCATACTTCTGTTCATTGCTGATTCTACCGCATCAATTGAAGCTCTTATGATATCGTGGTCGATACCTATGCCAAAGTATTCTTTACCATCATCACCCTTAATTCCTACATATGCAATAGCACTTGAATCAGAACCCTGCTTTAATGAATGTTCCTCATAGCATATTACATCACAAGGCTTTCCAAAATGCTTTGAAAGTGCATTACTTACAGCATCAAGACGACCATTACCACCCGCTTCTACTACTGTTGTCTTTCCATCAGCCTCAATTGTAACTTCTGTCTGGATACCATCAATCTGCTTGAAATGGACTTCTGAAATCTTGAATACCGGTGTGAACTTCTTATAACGCCTCTCAAATATCTCAAGAACCTCATCTGCTGCAAGTTCCTTATGGTTAACATCCGATACATCTTTAACAGCATAACCTAGGTCTTCTCTCATAGCCTTTGGAATAATCATTCCATAATTATGCTCAAGAACATAAGCAACTCCGCCCTTACCTGACTGGCTGTTAATTCTGATTACGTCTGAGTCATATGTACGTCCAACATCTTCTGGATTAATTGGAAGATATGGAACTGTCCACTTAGATGGATCCTGTTCAATTCTATAGTGCATACCTTTAGATATGGCATCCTGATGTGAACCAGAGAATGCTGCAAATACAAGCTTACCACAGTATGGGTGTCTGTCATCTATCTTCATCTGTGTAAGACGTTCGAACATCTCTGCAAGCTCTGGCATATTAGAAAAATCCAATTCCGGGTCAACGCCCTGTGCGTACATATTCATAGCAAGATTAACAATATCCACATTACCAGTTCTCTCACCATTGCCAAATAATGTACCTTCTATTCTGTCTGCACCTGCAAGCATACCAAGCTCTGCATCTGCAACGCCTGTTCCTCTGTCATTATGTGGATGAAGTGATACAACTACATTTTCTCGATTATGAAGATTCTTGCTCATATATTCAACCTGACTTGCAAATACATGTGGAAGTGACATCTCTACTGTAGCAGGAAGATTAATTATACACTTCTTATCAGGTGTTGGCTGCCATATATCTATAACTGCATTACACACTTCAAGTGCGTATTCTGGCTCTGTTCCTGTAAAGCTTTCAGGACTATATTCAAAAAGGAAATTACCGCCATCTGCTTCTGCAAGTTCTTTAAGAAGCTTAGCGCCCTCAATTGCAATCTGTTTGATTTCTTCTTTAGACTTTCTGAATACCTGCTCTCTTTGTGCAAGAGATGTCGAATTGTATACATGTACAATCGCTCTTGGTGCACCCTTTACAGCTTCAAAAGTCTTCTTAATAATATGCGGTCTTGCCTGTGTAAGCACCTGAATTGTAACATCATCAGGAATCATATTCTTCTCAATAAGTGTACGGCAAAGCTCATACTCTGTCTCTGATGCTGCCGGGAAACCAATCTCAATTTCCTTAAATCCAACCTTAATAAGCTTATTAAAGAATTCAAGCTTTTCATCAAGACTCATAGGCTCAACTAAAGCCTGATTACCATCTCTTAAATCCACTGAACACCATACTGGTGCTTTGTCAATATACTCCTTCTTTACCCAGTCGTTACACTCAACCGGTGGCATAAAATAACCTCTCTTATACTGTCTGTAATCAAACATTGCATTATCCTCCTGATATATTAATTATATTAGCATAATAAGTAAATTATACAAAAAAATCTTTCATCTCCAAAGGCCTTAACCTCTAAGAGACGAAAGATATAATCTCACGCGTTACCACTCTTATTCGCAATTAATAATTGCGCTCTCACCGAATACGTGCATATTGCATTATATTCTGTCCACTATAACGGTTGGCTTCCGTCTACGTCTACTCTTATATCCTGCTGATATAATTTCGGGTAGCAGCTCCAAGGTGAGTTCAATAAGTTCCTTTCACTGTCTCGCACCTTCCGACAGTTCTCTGAAGCTGGTCCTTATCTAATATTCCTCTTCATTGCATTTACTTATTATCAATTATTGAAATGATAACGCATATAATTTAAAATGTCAATAGAATTTTCAATTATGTATTGCAATATTAAATGCAATATTAAATCAAATTATGTATTGCAATATTAAATCAAATATTAAATCAAATTATGTATTACAATATTAAGTCCAGTTATATATTTGAGCTATGTATTAAAATCATTTGAAGTTCTTAAGAAAACTTATATCTTCCTCTGATACTTCACCATTAGAATATCTCGCTTTCTCATAGTCATCTGTTATTCTTCGTGCTTTTGCTTCATCATCAGTTATCAGTTTGCTCGTAATCTCTTCCGGCATCATATGCGAATCAACCTTTGCACCTGCCAACTTAGACTTTGTGACAACCTTTTTGGACTTGGCATATTTCTTATAAAGCTTTCTGTACCGTATATTGGCTTTATCTTTAGTATCCTTAACCTTAACACTTTTCTTTACTTTATATTCCTTTTCCTCGTCATTATTAATATATTCCACTTCATCTTTATCATTATCTAATGACTTTCTGAACCTGGAAGCATATCTGACTATTGTCACTATTATTAATATAATCACTCCGATTATAAGGAATATTGCAACCACCTCCATAAGAGCATTACCAGCCGCATTATTAACCATAACATCCATCTCATCCTCTACTGGTTCAGGGGACGTTGTCGTTTCTTCTATATAATCGTCCATTACTGTATCATCATCTCCGCGGAGCATTAATAACAGTTTTAATATCCATTTAATAATTGCAAGCAATGCCATTCCAATCATAGAGAATATATTGCCATATCTTCCGTGATAGAATATAAGCATGCCAAATACCAGAAGCAGTCCGAACACAATCATTATAAGCACATTAATTCCCATAATTCTTCTGGCCGGGAATTCTGATTTACCTTCATTAAATACGAACACCTCATACAGCCTGCTTACCTGATTATATACGAACTGGCATAATACAAACATAACAAATAAAAATGCCTGTATTTCCATAAGCACAGAATTACCTTCAATACCTCCTAATATATAAAAGCCTATCATAAATATTCCATATGCTATATGAAGCTTCTCACTCGCATTAACAGCAATCAGCATATCATCCTTGCTCTTACCAGTTTCATCATATATATTTTCCTGAACTCGCTCATATTGCTTCTTGTTTACATATAGATTCTTTAACCTTATTGAGTGTCCAGATATTGCCGCTGCGCATATCACATAACCTGCAAACTCCAGATCTGTGTCCGCAAGCAATGCCGCTATAACAACGAACACAAGATTAATCACCATAAATAATGGATAACTTTTAATATATTTTCTTGAAAAATATGTAACTATAGCTGGAATTATTACAATAAGGCTATAATATGCCTTAGATGTGTCATTACCGGCAATTCCTATATACACTCCCGCCGCCATTGATATGTACGCAACACACAATATAAGTATTTCCGTTATGATTTTACTATTTCTTAGATGTCTTATCTGCATCTTACTCTCCATTCCCACACTGCTTATACATTCTAATCAAGCTTTTCCAGATACAGGCTTCCATTGCCTGATACAACACACGGAACAATCCATATTTTATTCTGTTGTTTAGACATAAGTCTTTCTGCTGAAAGCTTTAATTTTCCGTGCTTGTTAGCTGATATAAGAACATACACCGAATCCTGCCTTTGGTTCTTATTATTGTATTCCTGCATATTATCAAGAATAATGCTGAATTCCTGCATAGGAAGCTTCAGATCTATTCTTGCAAATGCCGTGTTGATACGTCCAAAATGTGACAGTCCGCTTCCAGCCTCTATCACTGTCTGCTCCTTAGTATCAATATCACAGCCATTAGATGTTACAGATACATTGATGCCCTTTCCTATAAGAAGCTGGGCCAGACCTGCCGCTATTGATATTGCCTGTTCAATAACATCTTCCTGCATAAGAACGCCCTCGCTTTCAAGATTAAGCAGGATACATACATTACGGCTCACTGTTTCATTATACTGATTAACCATAAGCTTTCCCGTTCTTGCACTGGCATTCCAATTAACATCCCTTATGCTGTCATAAGACTGGTAATCCCTTATTCCTGCAAATACGAACTTATCCTCTAACAGATATTTTCTTCTTTCAAGCTCACCTAAAATACTGTTATTGACCTGTAAAAGATTATTAACATTTTCTGGCTTGGGATATACTGTAATCATATGATTAACATTTTTATTATTAATCATAATATCGTTCATAAAAGCACCTGCAAATACAGTTTCAATGGCTTCTAATCTATATACACCCCTTCTGGCACACAATACATCTATCTTTCGTGTTACCCTCTGGTTAGAAAGAAGTGAAAATACATCGTTGCGGTAAGTCTTATCTGTAATTCTGGAATTATTATCCTCCTGCCCAAACACCAGATTCTTGTCTATGCTGAATTTAATATTAACACAAGGCAGTGGCATTCTCTTAGCATTAGTTACTGTCTCCACCATCTTGATAGTATCACCTTTTGTAGCTGTATTGCTGGAAAATGTAACATCAACCGATAAATTCCTGCTCCAGTTATCCCTGTAGGTAATCCTCAATATGTTGTATACAATAACAACACCTATAAGCATTAATATTATATTCATCTATTGCTCCATTCTTCAGTAGGCACCTCTACCTGTGATAATGCCTCATTTATTGCCTGTTCCCTGTTCTCCTTAACAACTATTCCTGTATTAAATACAAGTCTGTGTCCCCATACGCATAAAGCAAGCTCTTTAATATCTGATGGAACAACATAATTACGTCCATTAACATAAGCGTATGCTCTTGCTGCATTAACCATAGCTATTGAACCTCTTGGGCTTATTCCTATTGCAACACTTCCCATATTACGTGTAACTTCTGCAAGCTTTACAATATATTCTATAAGCGAAGGATGAATATATATATTCTTAACCTCATTCTTCATAGCTTTAATATCTTCTTTGGAACATACATTAGAAATATCTTCTATTGGATTATCCTTAAGAAAACGGTTAAGTATTGTAATCTCCTCTTCCTTATCCGGATATCCCATTTCAAGCTTCATAAGAAATCTGTCAAGCTGTGCTTCTGGAAGCGGATATGTTCCTGCTGTTTCTATTGGATTCTCTGTGGCTATTACAATAAATGGTTCATCTAACTGTAATGTATCACCATCTATAGTAACCTGATGTTCTTCCATACACTCAAGCAATGCTGACTGTGTTCTTGGTGTAGCCCTGTTAATTTCATCAGCAAGAATGATATTTGCAAATACAGGTCCTTTCTTTAATACAAAATCTTCACTTTTCTGGTTATATATATGTATTCCTGTTATATCTGATGGAAGCAGATCCGGTGTGAACTGCACTCTTCCAAAATCGCAGTCAATACTTTTTGCTAATGTCTTGGCAAGCATCGTCTTACCCATACCTGGAACATCTTCTAAAAGAATATGTCCACCTGCAAGTATGCTTGTAATTACTTTTTTTGTAACTTCCTCTTTACCAACTATAACCTTTGAAACATTATCTAATATGTCTGTTATCTGCATTTAATTACCCCGCCTTTTCTTTAAATTATATATTCTGTGCCTTACCTCATTTCACATATTAATATAGTACCAAAAAACCACAGATGTATCAATAACACCTGTGGCTTTCTTGCATAAAATTTTACCAAATTTTATTATACTTATGCCTGTGGTTCTTCTCCCGGAAGCTCCTGATTAACATCAATTCCTCTTGGTGCAACAGGAGTCGAGAATACTATCTGTGTACTTGTCCTTCCGAACTTCTGTAACTGTCCGATAAATGTATCAAGCTCCATTGTACTTGGAAATACAACCTTAAGAAGCATTGAATAATTACCTGTAACACAGTTACATTCAACTACATTAGGGCAGGTTTTGATAAATGGATAGAACTCCGGTTTCTGTACAGGTGCAACCTCAAGATTAATAAATGCTGTTATATGATAGCCTAATTTAATCTGGTTAATCTTAACCTCATAGCCTTCTATTATTTCTTCTTTCTCAAGTCTTTCTATTCTTGCTGAAACTGCTGGTGATGATAAAAACACATTTTCAGCCAATGCCTTAAGTGGCATTCTCGCATTATTCTGAAGTAATGTAATTAATTTCTTATCAATTTTGTCCATAATTGTCCTCCATTAATCTGTGGCATTGCTTTCTTAACATCAAAAAAGAGACAACCCGAGCCTTGTATGCCTGAATTGTCCCCTTTGACTTAACATATTAATTTATATGTAATATACACCTTTTTTTATAAATTGACAACCCCTAATTTTATGTTTTTTTATAGTTCTTTATTATTTTTCTTAACTTTTTTTCGTGTGTCTTCTTAATTTTTCTTTTATAATGTTTGCTTTTTATACTACTTATATGGTAAAGTTCTTATTGTATGTTAATGACTATATTTAATGGAGGCACTTATGTCAGATAATAAAGATTTTAATAACAACTCTGAATATTCAACAGTAACATTATCATTAGATGATGGCACTGAGTTAGAGTGTGCAATAATCCGTACTTTCCCAGCAGGAGATAAGAACTATATTGCACTTTTACCTATTGCAGATATTGATGAAGAAGAAAGTGAAGTATACTTATACAGATTTTCTCTTGACAGCAACAACGAGCCAGTTCTTGAAAATATCGACTCTGATGAAGAATATGAAATCGTATCAGATGCATTTGACGAAGAACTTGATGCTATGGAATATGAAGAACTCTACGAACAGGAAGACTCTGAGAACGAATAATCAACATAATGGTCATCTATCTCAGTAACAAATCTTGAAATGGTTGTATCCTTGTTATATCTGCTTTTAGCATATAACAGATACAACTTTTCTTTTGCCCTTGTCATCGCAACATACATAAGCCTTCTCTCCTCTTCTATCTCATAATCAAGCACAGCTTTATTATAAGGAATTATCCCCTCAACCACGTCCATAATAAATACCACTTTGTACTCAAGTCCTTTACAACTATGCATTGTATGAAAATGTACTGCATTATCGTTATCTTGCGGATAAGAATTTTTAGAAGCCTTTATATTCTCAACTAATGCTGCATTTTTAGAATTATTCATACTTATATTATTGTTATTAATATATTCCAGCCAGTTATCTATTGTGTCAAACTGCTTTGCCATTTCTTTGAATTCTTCAATCTTATCGTAAGCTTCTGTCCCGTTAATCCTATGCGTTAATATATATTCCTTATAATATTCTTCATAACCAATACCTTTAATTATATAATTAACCGCCGCATATGGCGACATATTTTTAATTATATTCATATCAAACTGCCAATCATTGATTATATTTATCATTTCAGCATTATTCTCATAAGAAGCTCTTAGCTGTTCATAACTAAAAGGTTCTTTTATAAATGTCCTTTTTATATATCTTAATGGTTTATTGACAATCCTTAAGATATCCTCTCTTTTACATTTTCCCTTTGACACCTTAATATATGCAAGCATATCCTTAACAGCCCAGTAATCATATATATTCTCCTGTTTCTTCTCCGAAATGCAGGGAATTCCATCATCAATAAGTCTGGAATAATATATACCATTAATACTGTTGGTTCTTGATATAACAGCAATATCTGATGGTTCAATGCCATCTTCTATCAGCTTCTTTATATTATCCGAAAGCATTTTCTTAAGACTATGTATATCTTTTGCTCCCTGTACCTGTATACATTCTCCTACAATACCTGCTGATTTGATATTTTTGTAATAGCGTAGAGAATTATTACCAATAAGGCTTCGTGCTGCTTTAACAATATTATCAGTACACCTGTAATTGACATTCAGATTTATTATTTCTGCATTACTATAATACTCTTTAAATGCAAGCATAATATCAGGCTTAGAGCCTCTAAATCCATATATACTCTGATCATCATCTCCAACAGCAAATATATTCGCACTTTCCCCTGCAATCAATTTAATTGTGTCAAACTGCATTTTATTAATATCCTGAAATTCATCAATAAGAATATACTTGTATTTATCCTGCCACGCAGCTTTATAATCAGCCCTCTGTGTAAGAAGCTCATTGCACAGAACTACCATATCATCATAATCTATAAGCCTTCTTGATATAAGCATTTTCCCATATTCTTTATATATTATCCTGAATGTTTCGTCGGGACAGGCTGTACTGATATACTCATCTATATTAAGACAATCATTCTTTACCTTGCTTATCTGTGATAAAATGCTGTTTACCATTTCATTTTCATCTGAATATTCAAGTTCAAAGCTTATAAGCTTGTCCCTGATAAAATTATATTGTAAATCTCTCGTAATAATGGAATTAACTGAATAATTATATGCGTGACGCAGTATCGTAAAAAACACCGCATGAAATGTACCAAATGTAACTGGCACATTAAGACTTCCTTCTAAAGACATAAACCTTTCTTTCATAGACACCGCCGCCGCTTTGGTAAAAGTTATAACCAGTATTGATGACGGCTTGATATTATGCTTAATAATAAGGTTATATACTCTGTTAACTATAACTGTGGTCTTTCCCGAACCCGGACCTGCAATAACAAGTGCAGGTCCATCTTTAAAATGTATTGCTCTATTCTGTGCTTCACTTAAATGTATATCTGTTCTGCTAATGATTATCCACCTTTCTTAGAAGCTCATAATCTTATCCCCTGAATCATCTGTGTTCTCAATAGATAAAATCTCAATCCAATAGCTTATATTACTGTTGACGACCACTTCTACCCTATCTCCAGCCTTGTGTCCAAGTATTGCCTTGCCAAGAGGCGATTCAATACTTATAAGTCCTTCAAGAGAGTCACCTCTTACCGTTGTCACAAGCTTAATCTTCTCTGTAGAACCATCGTCCTCATATTTAACTTCAACTGTATTATTAACACCAGCCTCATCATCTGCCGACTCTTCTGATATTACCGTTGCTGTCTTAATCATTCGCTGAAGATATCTTATTCTGCTCTCATTCTGATTTTTGAACTTCTTGGCGGCATAATACTCAAAATTCTCACTCAAATCGCCCTGTGCCCTTGCTTCTTTAACATCATCAAGAGCTTTTTTCCTCACAATGTGAACCCTGTATTCGATCTCATCTTCCATTTTCTTGATATCACTTGGAGTAAGTTCATTATTCACGATTACAACATCTCCTTAATATAAACATACCATTACTATAAAAAGGCTATTCATTGCTTGTCTGTTTAACATATAAAATAGCTTTCTTTACCGGTGGAAGCATAATTACAATTATTGTAATAATTCCTTCTGCACCTATATATGCCGCATTATATGCTAACGAATATAATACAGCACTATTAAAGAATTCCGGTGTATACACCGCAAAGAATATCCAGCCTGATAAGAATGAGAAGAAGAATCTTCCAGCAATTCCTGCTATATAACCTTTAACCAACCCATTCTTGGAATTAGCAAATATTCCTGATAATCCTAATGCACCAAATGCAAAGATATAGTCAAGAAACATCTGTGGCAGACTGATAATATATGGATTAACAATAAGCTGTAATACTCCATACGCTATTGAAGCTGTCATACCTGCACTTATTCCATACCAGTATCCTATAAGCACGATAAACAGCATACTAAAAAGTGTTACTGAACCTCCCATAGGCATCTTAAATATAGTAATAAACGAAGTTAGTGTAGCGAGTGCAATAGCCATAGCTGATGTCACAAGCCTCTTTACGCTGTGTGTCTTCTTATCCTTTACTATAAAACCAACAGCCAGCACAACAATAACTACTGCTATCAGCACTACATATCCCAGTGGTGTAAGATTATAACTTATACCATCCTCACTCACAATCTTTGTTGCAAGCACTTATATCAACCTCCCCAATATTAAATAATCATATATTCTTTTAGTATTATAACATATTATTAAATATATGCAATATTCCGGAATAAAAAGTCGTAGAATATGTTTTTTATTGAAGTCTGGGGTGTTAGCGGATTGTTCGGATTACATAGCAATGCAGCAATCCGAACACCGCAATAAGTGTTAAAATTTCTTTTAACCCTTACATCATTAATATTCTATCAGCTATTATAATCAATATATGATATCTTGTTTATTTATCATCTTTCTACCAGAATAATTCCCTATATGAATACTCACCTCTGTAATTAGAAGCATTGTAGTCCGGATACTTATATGGCTTATAAGCATTTTCCATCGGCTCATCATCCTGCGTGTATATATACATATAATTATAATCCCACGTTACAATTTCATCTCTTGCATCACCTAAAAGATTAACCGCCTCCGTGCAAAGAGTTGGGTGTCCGTCATCAGGGAACTTTACAACCTGTATTCCATTACCATCTATCATTCCACCTCTCTTAACATCTGCATTAAGAAGTATGAAATCCTGTCCATCACCTGTCCAGTTAACCGGTGTAAGAAGATTACCATTAAGCTCATTCTCCATTTCCCACATATCATTGCCTTCACTGTCATAGAAATATATAATGCCCTGATGTCCCCAGAAATTAACTACAGCCATCTCATATCCTTCTTTATCCGGACAGTAATTAGCAAGACTCACTCTCTGTGCGTGTCCAATTCCGTCCTGTTTTAAAATATTACCTTCAAAGTCACAAAGAATAAAACCTTGTGTACCTGCAACACACGCAAAGAATTTTTTCCCTTTATTAGGACCTGTTTCAAATCTTCCTGGTACAATTTCATCAATGTGGTCTACCTTAAACGGCATAGTCCACATTTTCTTTCCATTACAATCAAGCATATTATATCCAACCAGCAGTTCATCATAGCCATCACCATTAATGTCAATTGCAAATGGAAAATGTCCTGTATTCTTATCACTCTGAAAATGCCACATAACTTCAAGGTCATCATTTAACGCATATACCCTGCAATATCTGTCCTTAATAAGAATATCCCTTGGCTTGTCAAGTCCTCTGAAATTGCATATCCTCATTCCATCAGGGTTAATTCTGTCAAATGCATATTCTCCATCAGGAACACCTATAATTGTGCCATCTTCTTCCATTGTCGATAATGGTGTCTTTGCTCTTTTCTTAACATTTCCTGTCTTTCCGTCAAGTATAAGCACCTCGAAATTCTTGGCAGTTATAACCTCATCGTATCCATCACCATCAATATCATATATCTGCATTGGCATATCAGCAGATATATTTCCTATCTCCATATTATCTGTAGGTTCACCATACTGCCATAATATATTACCATCCAAATCCATAGCAGTAAGACAGCTTATAGTTCCATATGCATCTCTGTTGACTCTTTTCTGACACTGGGCAAGCACCATCTGATACTCTCCATTACCAAGCAGATGTCCGAAACGTACCTGTCTTCCTGTTCCACAGCCTTTAAGGTCTATTTTCTTAACAAGCTTCATATGAGGATACCTGCTCTGTGCTTCTTTGCACTTATTCTTATATGCTTCCCTGTCGGCTTTAATGCCTGCATCTGTATCCTCATCTACATTGACATTGATGTAGCCAAATGCCGCTGGTATAGTAGCCGTAATTGCTGCCTTTCCTCCCTGTACAGCATAAACTGTATCAATATCTATATATTTAGTGCCATTAACATAGCACTCAACATGACTGCCGTTAACACTTACATTTAATGTATATGTATCGTCACTATTATAATCAAATGCTTTACTTTCAAGCTCTTCAACATTTTCTTTATGGCGGTAAACAAGCTTTACCTGCTTATCTTCAAACATAAATACAAGCATATTAAGCGAATTCTGTGCACAGAAACCAATACCGGCATTTCCCCATTTAGTGTTAAACATTCTGACACTTGCCTCTATATCATAATCTTTCCAAAATCTGTCCCCTGTTTCAAGTGTCGGAAAAGTTCTATGTGGCTCTGTATTATGAAGTCTCATCTGCTCCATATAATGCTTCCCACAATACTCCGTAATAACCCACGAAGCACCTTGACCATTATATCTGTAATTGCACACAGGGTCATACCATTTTCCATAATACCCTGGATATTGCACAAAATGATACTCTCCCATTGCAGAATGATTCTTATCATATGGGAACTCTCCTATTGGAAAATTCTTAAAATCTTCTTTGAGCAAATATATACTCTTCATAACAATTCCTCCATTCATCTGATAAAAGCAGCACACATTCCATTATAAGCTGCTTATCACGCAAAAATATTTAGTTGTCGTTCAAGAAACTATTGTTAATATACTACATTTTCATTAGCAAGACAAGACATTTATTTAATAAAAAAGATGTGGACATTTAATCATTTATCGATGTCCACATCCCACAATGAATATCAAAAAGAGAGCCTTTAGATTTCTCTAAAAGCTCTCTAAACAGCATAAATGCTAGCTTTCTATTAGAACTTACCTTCATCAGCAGCCTGCTGTACAGAAACTGTGAACCCGCTATTTATCAGGGTTAAAGCCCTATTTGTAAGTTACCTGTTACTTACACACTAATTCTTGTATTATTGTACACTGTTTTTCACATATTTAGTTACTTGCTCTTTTTAAAAGTGCATCTTGAAGAACACGTGAAAAATTAATATTATTCTTTTCTCCATATGTGTTTAACCAAGCTGGTATGGTTATATTTTTTCTTACTGTTTTATCACCATACTTTTCAGCATAAGCATCCATATCTAATACAAGCATACTTACAAAGCTTTCTGGGTCTTCAAGTTTTATATTTTCCTTCCGTAATGATGGAGCTGGAATATTATTTCCTTCTTCTAATTCACCTAGTACCCAACCACTAGCCGCATCTACTCCCATTTCAATAGCATCTACTAAGTCTTTTCCTTCTGTAACACATCCTGGAAGGTCTGGAACTTCTACTGTGTAACCTTCTTTTTCTATACAAGGTGTAAAAACTGCTGGATATACTAGTTTCATAATTAACAACCTTCTTTCTATAATCTATATTCTCTAACCATTATTATAAGCTGTGCAGGACTATTTAAGTCCTGCCTGCTTAAGTACTGAGTTAGCCGTTCGTATATCGACATCTCCTCTATGGTTAGGTATCGTTACTTTTCCTGCTTTAGTTGGATGCTTATACTGCATATGCGAACCAACTTGCTTAACGAGATACCAACCGTCATTTCTTATAAGCTTATCAAGCTCTCTGACAGTCATCAACTCATCTCCTTCCTTGGTATCTTATCTATAATTATATTATACACATTATACGCATAATGTCAATATTTTATGCGCATAATGCGTGTGTTTTTATATGCCAGCAGGGAACTGATAGAAACAGAAATGGATGAGTAGGAGTTTCTACCTTATTTTATAGAATTCTTATCACATTATAATATTAAACTCTTTCAATGTTACGGATATTAATTGCACTTGTTACTGTATTACCAATACCAATTACTGCACGATCACCATTAATCTGAATAACATCATATTCATCATAGTAAAGGTTAAATGCTCGGTCAGTGTCATAATCGACATTAAGAATAACTCTTACTTTATCACCAACTTTTATATCTGCATTATCGCAGCCTTCATCATTTGAATTGTCGCTTGATATAATACAGCAATCGTTGACCCAACCTGTTCCATTATTTATTAAGTAAGGATTGACCGCCCAAGGAATAACCCTTGTAATTGTTCCACTATTAAATCCCTCTGATGGTGTAAGTCCGGATTCTGATGTTGATGAAGCATATATTGTATTATACTCAACGCAATCTCCAATCTGATACTGTAACTGCTCTGTATCAACTACATCAGTTTCAGCATTATTATCTGAGATTGAATTATCATTGCCATCAATGTCATCTCTGTGATCATATTCATTTGCTTTTATAAGTCTGTCAAAGACGTCATCACGCATAATGTCAAAATCTACCCTTGTCCCATCATTAAGATAATAATCACTGCTTTCCTGTGATATAGCAAATTTATCTTCACATATCTTTCCATCATTATTCCAATGAGCTTCCCAGATGAGGGCGCCGTGCTCTATAAGTTCATCTACATTCATATATTCATTGAGCCAGCTGTGGCTTCTGGATATTTTACTGGCATAATTTACCTCCATTTCTTTTTATTAACGTAATATATTCTGCTTCAACTTTATCATATCTTTCTCGTAAATACTTAATTTCTGCATAATCACTTATCTTACCCACATTATATTCATTTATACCAAGTGCGTCACTTGATATATAAATACACCTATATTAATAATTAAGAGGTTTACCTGCTTTTATCCATTCTTCAAATGTTATATCTTTAGGTAAAATTTTCCAATTCTGTAAAACTTTAAATGTTGTTCTATTATTTTTTTCTATTTCCTCATCAGTTCTCTTCGGTGGATTTATAAATCTCTCACGTTCTTCTTTTGTTAATTTTTGTTTTTCCTCCTCCGTAAAATTAACTTCACTAAGTTCCATCCTAAGTTTAAAACATTCTTCTGGAGAAAGTTCTTTTCCTCTTTGCATTTGCTCTGCTTCTGGTAGTAAAAGCCATTCTCTTGCTGTTAACTTCATTTAATCCGCCTCCTCTAAAAGAATATGCCAAATCTCCCCGACTAATATTTTTGAAATAACTTTAAATTTACTATTTCGCTCATAAAGGACTTCATTTTCATTTAAGCCAATAGAACTTATATCTCGCCCATTTTTTGTATTTTGTATATAAATTTTTATTTTTGCTAAATCATTATATCCTTCTGTCTTTGATGTACTCCAGTATTGTTTAATTGTTATTATTGTTCCTTCAACATATTCACTTACAAATTCTTTAATTCTATCTTGCTCATCCTTCCTGTCAGAAAAATCAACAGTTCTTATTAAATCCCCATTGAATTTTGATATTTTTGACAGTGCTGCATCTAAATTGTTTACAAGTTGTTTATGTTCTGATTTTAAATTTGATAAATCATTTGCATTTCTTAAAACATCATTTATAATATATGCTTCAAAGCTCTTATATTGTGTAACTGCTTGTAATTCTTTATCTGATAAATTCATTATATCATTCTTATGTAATTCCTCAATATGTTTTTCAGAACTACCATTAAATAATATACTTTGCTCCCACTGTTCCTTTCTAGCCGCATACATTTTCTGATTATCCGGGTCTAATGAGTACTTAGCCAACCTGTCAAACTTCTCAACCATCCTGCCTGCATATTGCTGCTTCTGATCCTGCTTGTAATCTTCATTGACCTTTTCTAACTCTTCCTTGGTAAACTTACTGTCTGGCTCTTCATCCAGCTCAGGGAAATATGTTGTATGTACGTCTTTGCAATTAGGTCGTCAAGGATGGTAAAGACCCGCTGCTATTGCCGAAGACATTAACGGATAATTACCATCACTTGCATCACCTCCACTCCACACATCATCTATCAGCACCTTTCCAACAAATGGAAGGCACTTAGGACAGGCATTAGCACGCTTATTCATAATAACTGTACTAATTC